>Ga0209638_1000093_pt1 | contig 56118 bp, 59 predicted proteins | sample BarGraNGADG00211_FD_184490 | JGI IMG/M metagenome (GOLD analysis project Ga0209638, IMG submission 184490) | Arctic peat soil microbial communities from Barrow, Alaska - Barrow Graham LP Ref core NGADG0002-211 (SPAdes) (version 2) | ecosystem: Environmental > Terrestrial > Soil > Wetlands > Peat... | reverse complement strand
CGAAGCCCTTCCAGGTGGTTGCCGATCGCATCGCCCAGCCCTTCGAAGACGGCTACGGCTGGATTCACGACATGCTCACAGCCAAGAACGAGAACAAGAAGATGCGCCAGGAGCTCGAGAGCCTGCGCCAGCAGCGCGCGCGGCAGAAGAACGCCGAGGCCGAGGTGACGCAGCTGGAGACGTTGCTCAACTACGAGCACTCGCCGCGCTTCCCGCACGACTATCAGAAGGTGAACGTCGAGGTGATGACGCCGGCCACGGGACCCTTCGAGCAGACGATCGTGCTAGCCGCCGGGCAGAATCGCGACATCCGGATCGACGACCCCGTTGTCGTCGGTGACGGCCTGGTCGGGCGGGTTTCCCAGGTTGGCCCGACGACATCGAAGGTGACGCTGGTGAGCGACCCGAGCTTCGCCGCCTCGGCGCGCGACCTGCGCACCGGCGCCGAGGGAATCGTCCGCCACCCGGCGACGGGCAGCGACGTGCTGATACTCGACAACGTCAAGACCGACCAGAGGGTGAGAGAGGGCGACTCGATCATCACCTCGGGCTGGCGCCGGCCGGATCTCTCCTCGCTTTACCCGGCCCAGATCTCGATCGGGCGGATCAGCAGCTACAAGCGGACCGACGTTGATCCCAACATACAGATCCAGGTCGAGCCGACCGTCGACTTCTCCTCGCTCGAGGCCGTTATCGTGCTGATCCCGAACAACAGGCAAGTGAGTGGCCCGTGAGGCTGGTTCTGAAGACGGCTGCAATCGTCTTCGCCGCGGCGATCCTGCAGGGCAGCTGGTTCGACGCGCTCTCGCTCGGTTCCGGTAGCGCCGGCCTGCTGCTCGTCGTGGTCGTCTCGCTTGCGCTTTTGCGTGGCTCGGTTCTCGGCGCCGGCGCGGGATTCGCGGCCGGGCTCCTGTTCGACATCTCGACCTTCGGCCAGCTCGGCCTGACCTCACTGCTGCTCACGCTTGCAGGCTTCTGGACAGGTCGCTACGGCGAGACGACGGGACGCGACCGGGCGCACGCACCCTTCCTCTCGGTTGCCGTGATCACGGTTCTCTACGAGCTGGGCGGGTTGATCGTCCGCTTCCTGATTGGTGAGCCCGCGCCCTTCGGGAAGCTCGTTCTGGGGGCTCTGCCCGGAGAACTGGTGCTCAACCTGCTTTTGATCGCGCCCGTCTACGTGCTCTGTCGCCGCGCGGTCGGCAAGCACGGCGATGAGCTGGGCGCCCCGGAGGTGAGGGTCCTTGCCTGAGATACCGGGAGGTTTCGGCTCTTTCGTCCCGGGTGATCCGCGTACCCGCGAGCCCTGGCACGTCAACCAGCAGACGATTCTGCGGGCCGGGATCCTCGGCGCGATCGCGATCGCGCTGTTCGTGACGCTGATCGTCCGCCTCTGGGCGCTTCAGATCATCTCGGGAAACGAGTACTTGCGCATCGCCCAGGACAACCAGGTCAGAACGGTTCGCCTGCAGGCTCCGCGGGGCTCGATCATCGACATCAAGGGCGTTGTTCTGGTCAAGAACCGGCTCACCCACGAGGTGCGCGTCTGGTACGCGGAGCTACCCAGCAAGGGCGACCGGCCGACGCGCCACACGGTGCTCAAGAAGCTGGCCGGTGTTCTGAACGTCAGGCCGAAGCGCCTCTATCGCGAGGTAGACGCCAGGAAGATCGATCCACTCAACCCGCTAGTCGTCAAGGCCGATGTCAACCACTGGCAGAGCGACTACATTCTCGAGCGCTCCGACCAGTTCCCCGGCGTCGAGGTCGCGTCGCATTACGTTCGTGACTATCCACGAGGCTGGCTCGCGGCGCAGACGCTCGGCTACGTCGGCTCGGCCACCGAGCAGGAGATCAAGAGCAATCCCTCGATCAAGCCGGGCGATCTGGTTGGACAAACCGGAGTCGAGGCGGCCTTCGACTCTTACCTGCGCGGCACGCCCGGGGTGGCCTCGCAGCGCATCGACTCGCAGGGACGGCCGCGTAGCGAGCTGGTCGCCAACCCCGAGCCGCAGCCCGGCGACACGGTGCAGCTGACGATCGACGCCGGTCTGCAGTCGGTGGCTCAGAAGGCGCTGAAGGACGGCATTCAGATCGCGAAAAACACCTGCGCCGGTTGCTGGAACGCGAACGGCGGCGCGATCGTCGCGCTAAACCCGAACGACGGCTCGGTGCTGGCGCTTGCTTCCTACCCGAGCTACTCGCCGGCGGTCTATGCCGGTCACGTCACCAATCGCAAGCTCGCCCGCTGGGGCTTGACGCGCTCCAGCGGTCTTGCCGACAACTACCCGGGCCTCAATCGAGCCACAATGGGCCTCTATCCGCCCGGCTCGACCTTCAAGCCCGTGACGGCGATCGCCGCCATCCAGTCCGGGGTGCTCGACCCGGAGGTAAACCTGCACTGCACGGGCAAGCTGATCGACCACGGCACGACCTTCGACAACTGGGACCCGAACGCGAACAGCTGGATCAACCTGCCGACGGCGCTCGCGCTCTCCTGCGACACCTACTTCTACCAGCTCGGGCAGCGGATCTGGGGCCTGTCGAAGATCTACGGCGAGCCGATCCAGAGATGGGCCAAGATCTTCGGGCTCGGTAAGCACACCGGTATCGAGATCGGCGACTACGCCGGCTTGGTGCCGACGAAGAAATGGCAGCGTCACCACTACAGGGCCCCCTTCGGGCGAGCCGAGGACAGGACCTGGAAGCCGGGTGACTCGATCAACCTCTCCATCGGCCAGAAAGACTTGCAGGTCACCCCGCTGCAGATGGCGCGCCTCTACGGCGGAATCGCAACCGGAAAGCTCGTCACTCCGCGCCTGCTCGCCTCTGTCCAGCGCGACAAGACAACGATCAAGCTCGGCATCTCGAAGGCGCCCGAGGCGATCGCGCCCGGATCCGATTTCAGCCAGAAGCTGAACATCATCCGCACGGGGCTGTTCATGGCGACCCACGACGCGATCGGTACCTCGTCGGCCGTCTTCGGCAGCTTCCCGATTCCGATCGCCGGCAAGACCGGAACGGCGGAGAAGTACTCGAACCAGTACAAGCGCAACTTCAACCAGGCCTGGTGGTGCGGCTACGGACCGACCAATCAGCCCAAGCTCGTCGTCTGCGCCGTGATCGAGAACGGCGGCCACGGCGGAACGGCGGCGGCGCCGGCGGCGCTGGAGGTCTTCCAGCAGTTCTTCGGCGTCAAGAACACCTACACGGTGCCGACCCAAACCGACTGATGCTCGAGAGCGCAAGACCACTGGGCACACCGCTGGCGAAGACTCGCGAGCTGCCCCTTGCGATCATCCTGCGCCGGGTCGATTGGTTGCTCGTGATCGGGATCGCCGCGCTCGTCGGCTACGGTCTCTGGGCCATCGCGGGGGTCACCGGCCACGAGGTCCCCGGGCAGCCGCACTACTACCTCGCCAAGCAGGAGCTCTACACCGGAGTGGGCGCGGTCATGTTTGTCCTCGCGGCGGCGTTCCATCCCGATCTCTACCGCCGCTACTGGCGTGCGCTCTACGTCGTTGCCATCTTGACGCTGCTGCTCGTCCCGCTGCTCGGCGTCGCCAAGCGCGGTTCCAGGCGCTGGCTGCAGATCGGCTCCTTCCAGTTTCAGCCCTCCGAGTTGGCCAAGGTCCTCGTTGTGCTGGCGCTGGCCGGGTTCCTCGCCGAGCGAGGTCGCGCCCTGCGCGATCGAAGCACGGTGATCGGCGTGCTGATCTTGGTCGCCATTCCCACGGCGCTCGTGTTCATCCAGCCGGACTTCGGTACGGCGCTCGTCTACGCGGCCATCACCGCCGCGGTGCTTCTCATTGCGGGCACGCGCTGGCTGCACCTGGGAGTGCTCGTCGCGGCGACCCTGGTCGGCGCCGTGCTCCTGGTCTGGGCGCTGCCCGCGGTCGGCGTTCAGGTGCTGAGGCCGTACCAGACCCAGCGCCTCACCGGCTTCATCCATCCCAGCTTCGACCCCAACGACGCGACCTACAACGTCGCACAGTCGAAGGTGGCTCTGGGCGCGGGCGGCCTGCACGGGCGGGGAACTATCGGCTCCACCCAGACCGTCCTCGGCTTCCTGCCCGAGAATCACACCGACTTCATCTTCGCCGCGATCGGCGAGGAGCACGGTTTCGTCGGCACCTCGATCTTGCTCGCTCTCTACCTCTTCGTCGTCTGGCGCGGCCTGCGCGCGCTCGCGGGGGCCGGCGACGGCTACGGAGCGGTGGTCATCGGTGGCATAGTCGCCACCATGGTCTTCCAGGTCTTCGTCAACGTCGGCATGACGATGGGCATCGCGCCGATCACGGGCATCCCCTTACCGCTGGTGAGCGTCGGCGGCTCCTCGCTGATCGCGAACCTGGCGGCGCTCGGTATCTTGCTCGGCCTGCAGATGCGCGGCGAGGGCGCGCGCGGGAGGCTGAGGTAGGTCGTGGCCGGCCATTCCTCCCTCTCTCCGCGCGCGCTGCTTGGTCTGGCCACCGAGCAGCGCGAGCTCGAGAGCGAGCAGACCGGCCCGCTGGTTCTCTCCGGGGCGCGCAGACCGGTTGCGGCGCTGGCGCGCGAGCTCTCTCGATCTGCTGAGCCGGACAGCGTTCGGCAGGATGACGATCTCGAGCGGGCGGCGGCGCTCGTGTATCTGCTGCGCGGCCGGCCGAAGAGCGACGACCTGCGCCGGCTCAGAGCGGCCGAAGCGGCGCGAGTCCCGATCATCTGCGTGAGGATCGGAGGGGAGGGGAGCCCGCTGCCGGGAGTGCTCGCGACCGACGTCATCGAGCTGGAGAGCGAAGGGCCGGTGCCCATAGAAGAGCTCGGCAGGCTGCTTGCACGCCGGCTCGAGGGCAGGTCGACGGCGCTCGCCGCGCGCATACCGGCTCTGCGCGCGGGCGTCTGCGACGAGCTGATTCAACGCTCGGCTCGCCGCGCGGGAGCTATCGGCGCCTCCACCTTCGTTCCGGCCGCCGACCTGCCGGCCCTCTTTCTCGAGCAGGCGCGCCTGATTCTTCGTCTCGGCTACGCGCACAATCGCCGGCTCGAGCCGGCGCGGGGAGTCGAGATCGCCGCGGTGCTCGCGGCCGGCTTGGGTCTGCGCCGGCTGGCCCGCCGGGTTCGCTACCAGACGCTCTTTCCGGCCTGGGCTCTGCAGGGCTCGATCGCCTATGCGGGCACGCGAGCGCTGGGCGACGCTGCGCTTCGCTACTTCTCGGCGTTTGCCTCGGAATAGATCCCTCAGGCCGCGGGAACGAGCTCTGCTCGCCTGGCTTTGATCGAGCGTAGGCGCCCGTTCAGTCGCGCCCAAGCCCAGCGCTCGACGTTCGCGTAGCACGACGCAGGCGCTTCGCGAGTCGAGCGGAGATACTCGAACCAGGCGTCCGCCTCCTCGATCTCGAGCAGCTCGCGAACGTCCTCTCTGGATCGCCCTATCTTCACTCCAGTCGCCGTCCGTAGAGCGCAGGGCTCGACCGAGCCGTGTCTTGGCTGAGTGGGCTCGCTGTCTCTACGCTCGCAGCCACTACGCGATCGATCCTAGGTTCGCTTTCGGACGGCGCTTCGTCGCTGCGAGCCGGTGTTCGGAGCGATTCAGGGCGGGGCGAAGGGAGGTAGCGCCCAACCCTGGTAGCCTTAGGGGCTAGATGAAGTTTTCCATACCTCCGTGCAGCGCGACCCGCGCGCCCGCTTCCAGGGTGCCGCTCGCGCGCACTCATTTGAGAGAGAAGGTTTCCCTTGCCTTGGTTCAGACGCAACAAGGAGCAAGCTCCAGAGAAGAAGGAGGTTTCCGCCCCCCCGGCGGAAGCTCCCTCGAAGGCAGTTGAAGGTAGACCTCCCGCACAAGCGGGAGCGCAACGCCCGCCCCGCCGCCGCGGTAGTCGCGGTGGTCGCGGTCGCAAGAGGCCGTCGGGCGAAGCCCGGCCGGATCAGAAGCCCGAGGCCAAAAAGCCCGAGCCGGCGACCAAGTCACAGGCGGCCGAGCGGCGAGCATCGCAACGTCACGACCGCAGCGGTCGTCGTCGCAGTGCGCCGCGCCGGGTACCTCTGCCGGCCGCCAAGCGCGAGCTGCTCGTCTCGGTGGACGCCGGCGAGCGCCGCGTCGCCGTGCTCGAGGACGAGAAGGTCGCCGAGGTCTACCTCGAGCGCCCCGAGCGCTACTCGATCGCCGGCAACGTCTACAAGGGCGTGGTCGACAATGTTCTGCCGGGCATGGAAGCCGCCTTCGTAGAGGTTGGGCTGGAGAAGAACGGCTTCCTCTACGTGGACGAGATCGTCGTTCCCGAGCTCGAGGGTCGTGGCCAGGGCCGCAAGATTCAGGAGCTCGTTCAGCGCGGCCAGGAGATTCTCGTCCAGGCGGTAAAGGACCCGATGAAGACCAAGGGCGCCCGCCTGACCACGGACATCTCGTTGCCCGGCCGCTTCGTCGTCTTCGTTCCCAACGGCGAGGGGCTGGGCGTCTCCCGGCGCCTGCCCGACGAGGAGCGCTCCCGTCTACGCGAGATCGTCAAGGCGCTGGAGCGCAAGAAGGGCGGCGTGATCGTTCGCACCGCCGCCGAAGGCGCATCGGCCGAGGACATCGAGCGCGACCTGGTCTTTCTCGAGCGACTCTGGAAATCGATTCAAGACCGGGCCAAGCGCGTCAAGGCGCCCTCGCTCGTCTACCAGGAAGCCGAGCTGCCGCTGCGCGTCACCCGCGATCTGTTCACCGGCGACTTCGAACGGGCCTACGTCGACCACGAGCGCACCTACAAGCGCGTCGTCGGCTACCTGAAAAAGACCTCTCCGCACATGGTCGAGCGAGTCGTTCGCTACAAGGAGCGCACTCCGCTCTTCGAAGCCTACGGCGTGGACGCCGAGATCCGCTCGACGCTCTCCAGGCGAGTCGATCTTCCCTCGGGCGGTTACCTCGTCTTCGACTACGCCGAGGCCTTCACCGTCATCGACGTCAACACGGGCCGCTTTGTGGGCTCGCGCTCGCGTTCCTCGTCGGCGCGCCTCGAGGACACGATCACCAAGAACAATCTCGAGGCGGTGAAGGAGGTCGTGCGCCAGCTTCGCCTGCGCGACGTGGGCGGCATCATCGTCATCGACTTCATCGACATGGCCAACCCGAAGAACCGGGCGGCGGTCGAAGAAGCATTGCGCAACGAGCTGGAACGTGACCGCACCAAGACTTACGTGGTCGAGATCTCGCCGCTCGGGCTGGTGGAGATGACTCGCCAGAACGTCACCGACGGTCCGCGGGAGATCTTGACCAAGCCCTGCCCGGTCTGCGCCGGCGACGGCATCGTCTATTCGGAAGCCTCGGCAGCGATCGATCTCGAGCGGCGCCTGCGCCAGACCGCGCTCGGCTCGCGGAGTAAGGCCTTCCGCATCGAGGTGAACGCGAAGGTGGCGAGCCTGCTCGTCGGCCCCGGCGCCTCTCGCCTCGTGGAGATTGAAGAGCGCAGCAAGCGCCGTTTCTTCCTCGAGCTGGTCGACAGCGAGGCGCTCGATCACTTTGTCGTCGTCGCTCAGGGAGCTGTCGAAGAGATGAGACCGTCGGCGCCGGTGGAGGAGGGCGCCGAGCTGGAGTTGACGCTGGTCGAGGTCGGCCTCTACGACAGTCAGGCCGCGGTGGGCAAGGTCGGCGACTACGAGGTGAACGTGCCCAGGGCGGCGAAGCTCGTCGGCAAGAAGGTGAAGGCGCGAATCGAGCGTGCGCTCGCTTCCGCCGCCTACGCCAGTCTGGCCGAGCCCGGGCGTGAGGAAGATCAACCTCTGACGGCCGAGAGTATGGCCGAGCGCCCGACGAGGGCGCCGTCGAAGAAGGCATCCGCCAAAGCGGACGCTGCGACGCCCATCGAGCCTGCACCCGCGGGCGAGCCGGTCGCCGTCGATCAGGCCGCCTCGCCGGCCGCGGCCGTCAAGAGCGAAAAACCGACCGCAGCCGCCAAGACCGAAAGGCCGACCGAGGCACCGGCCGGCGCAGACAAGTCCGAAGCTCCGCTCGGCGCCGGCTCCGCCGCCACCGAGCCCAGCGGCGAGACGGCGACCGACCAGGGTCAGGCAAGACCCAAGAAGCGCACTCGCCGTGGCTCGCGCGGTGGCCGTAGGCGTCGTAAGCCCGCCGGAGCAGGTGCGGCCGCAGGGGCGGCGACCGGAGCGGCCGGCGGCGATTCGACCGCCGCCTCGACGGGACCCGATACGACAGCCGCCGCGACCGATTCCGATTCGAGCAGCGCCACGACCTCAGGCGCGGCAGTCGAGAGGGGCCAGCCCCCGAGGACGGAGAGACCGAAACCACACCCGGCGCCGACGAGGCGCCCGGCCAGGCCGGCAGCCGCGAGCTCGAGCGGACGAGCCGCTGCTCCGGCGGCAGAGGCCGAAGCCGCACCCGCCACGGCCGAGTCGAATCAGTCTCAGCCCGCCGGGGACGAGCCGGCCAGGCCCAAGAAGCGCACGCGTCGCGGCTCGCGCGGCGGGCGCAGGCATCGCAAGCCCTCGCAGGCAGGCGCGAGCCCCGGAAACGGGGCCGGCTCCGGAAGTGGGCCCGGCTCCGGAAATGGGCCGAGCTCGGGGAGCTCGACAGGCTCCGGGCAGGGGCCGAGCACACCGAGCGAGAGCGCATAGGCAGACTGCTCTTGCTAGTATGCGCCCCGGTTCGCGGGCGAATGCCCGCGATTTGAGCGTCGAGGGACGAGATGGCATACGCAGTAATTGCAGTCGGCGGAAAACAGTACGTCGTTCACGAGGGCGAGCACTTGCTCGTAGATCGGCTTGCCCAAGATGAGGGCGCCGTTTTCCAGCCGGTTGTCCTGCTCGTCGATGCCGGCACGCCCGACCTGAAACCGAGCGCAGGCGCTGTCAGCGCACGCATCCTCAAGCACACGCTCGGCGAGAAGATCCGCATCGCCAAGTACAAGCCCAAGAAGGGTTACCGGCGCCACACCGGCTTTCGCGCCCAGCTTTCGCAGATTCAGATCGAGTCGATCGGCACGGGCAAGGCGGCTAGAGCCGACAAGTCCGAAACCGTCGCCGAAGCGCCCGTGGCGGCGAAGCCGAAGGCCGTCAAGCCCGCGGCGGTCGAGCCCGAGGTCGAGCCCAAGGCGCCCGCGAAGACCCCAGCCAAGGCGCCCGCGAAACCGGCAGCCAGGGCTGTAGCGGCCAAGCCGGCGGCGGCGAAGCCCGCAGCCAAGAAGCCGGCCGCGACCAAGAGGCCCGCAGCCAAGGCGCCCGCGAAGGCTAAAGTTGAGACGGCTAAGAAGCCGGCTGCCAAGAAACCGGCGCCGCGCAAGAAGGCAGAGAGCTAGTCATGGCACATAAAAAAGGTCTCGGTTCCTCCAGAAACGGTCGCGATTCGAATTCCAAGCGGCTCGGTGTCAAGATCTTCGCCGGCCAGAAGGTCAAGGCCGGGATGATCATCGTGCGCCAGCGCGGCACCAGATTCCATCCGGGCCCCGGCGTCGGTCTCGGGCGCGACGACACGATCTTCGCCAAGCGCGAGGGCCTCGTCGGTTTTCACCGCTCGGGCAAGCGCCGCACCATCTCGGTCGATTCCAGCGACTCCTAGGCGAGTTCGCGGCTCTTTCCGATCCCGCTCGATCCCCGGCCCGATGCGGCCGCGCCTTCCTTACGGGATAGGCTCTAGAAATGAACCCGAGCGCTAACAAAGGCGAGCACGCAACGCGCGAGTCTCCCTTCCACGACCAGGCTCGCGTCTACGTCCTGGCCGGGCGCGGCGGCGACGGCAGCCTCTCCTTCCGGCGCGAGAAGTACATCCCCAAGGGAGGGCCCGACGGCGGCGACGGCGGCGACGGCGGCGACGTGGTGCTGATCGCCGACCCCGAGCTGCGCGATCTTTCCAAGCTGCGCTCCAAGCACGAGTTCAAAGCGGGACGCGGTCGTCCCGGCACGGGCAGCAACAAGCACGGGGCCGACGGCGAGTCGATCGAGCTGCATCTGCCGGTTGGAACGCAGATTTACGACGAGAACGGCCAGCTCGTCGCCGATCTCGCCAGTGTCGGGGCCCGCGTCGTCGTCGCCCGCGGCGGTCGCGGCGGAAGGGGCAACCGCCATTTCGCAACCCCGGTCAGGCGCACGCCTCGTTTCGCCGAGACCGGCGAGATGGGCGAGGGAGGCTGGCTCGAGCTGCGCCTGAAGCTGGTCGTGGACGCCGCCCTGGCCGGGCTTCCGAACGCCGGCAAGTCTTCGCTTTTGCGCCGCATCTCGAACGCCAAGCCCAAGGTGGCGGACTACCCGTTTACCACGCTCGCGCCGGTGATCGGCACGGTCGACGGGCCGGACGGACGCCAGCTGACGGTCGCCGATGTGCCCGGGCTGATCGAGGGCGCCAGCGAAGGGCTCGGGCTCGGACACGAGTTCCTGGCCCACCTGGAGCGCGCGCAACTCCTGATCCACGTGATCGACAGCTCGGAAACGGGTCCGCTCGAGCGCTTCCGCCTGATCGACGCCGAGCTCGCCGCCTACGGCGCCGGTCTCGGCGAGCGCGCCCAGGTCGTCGTGCTGAACAAGGTCGATCTCGGAACGCCGCCGCCGTTCTCGCTCCAGGACGAGCGGATCGCCCAGGTCATCGAGCTTTCCTGCGCGACGGGGGAGGGGGTGGACGAGTTGAAGCGGGCGCTCTTTCGGTTGTGTCCGCCGCGCGCCGAGCCGCGCGCTGCCGACGAGCTCCAAGCCCAGGGTCTGGTCGATTTCCTCGTCTACCGGCCGCGCTCGCGCCGCCGGCACTCCTTCCGCATCTACCGCACCGATAGCGGCTTCCGCGTCGTGGGCGACGTATTGGACGACGAGGAGCTGCGGGAGGCGCTCGCCGAGGCCGGTGCGCGCAGCGACTCGGTGATCGAGATCTCCGGTAGAGAGGAGAAGATGTGACCGCCGCCGTCTTCGGAGGCGCCTTCGATCCACCCCATCTCGGTCACGTCGCTCTCGTTCGCGCCGCGCTCGAGCATTTCGGCTTCGAGCGCCTTCTCGTTGTGCCGGCCGGCGATCCGCCGCACAAAGAAGTGGCCACGGCGGCCGAGATTCGCGTCCGCCTGGCCGAGCTCGCCTTCGCCGGTATTCCTGAAGTCGAGATCTCGCTACTCGAGCTGGCGCCGGACGGGCCTCGCTACACGGTCGACACGCTTCGTCGCCTGCGCGAGCGATACGACGATCTGACCCTTCTCGTCGGCGCCGATCAGTTCGCGGGCTTCTTGCGCTGGCGCGAGCCCGACCGGTTGCTCGAGCTGGCGACGCTTGCCGTTGCAAACCGTCCCGGCTACCCCGACGAGGAGTCGCAGCGAGTTCTGGCCGCGCTCGAGCGGCCGGAGCGCGTCTCCTTCTTCCAGATCCCCGCCCACTCCGTCTCCTCGCAGGAGATACGAGCCCGCGCTCACGACGGGCTGCCGATCGACGATCTAGTTCCGCCCCCGGTCGCCGCCGAGATCGATCGGCTTGGTCTCTACCGGGACTGAAGACTGTTGCCGGAATCGGCACAGAACCGATACGAAGTGATGCGCTCTCTTTCGCCTTGGGGCGATACTCTCGAACCACCCCGCGGGCGGGTGGCTCGGTGGCGGGCGAAGAGAGAATTGTTGCTAGGCGATCCGGCGTCGATTGCCAGTCCCCTCCGCCGGCAGACGGTACGGGAAGGGTCTCCGGCGCCCTCCCCGGCTACACTTGAAGAGAAGGCAACCAAGGACTGACGTATCTCACTGACTCCGCTCGAGCAAGCACGCCGCATAGCCGCCCTGGCGGCCGAGAAGCTGGCCGAAGACATCGTCGTACTAGACATGCGCTCGGTCTGCGATTTCACCGACTACTTCGTCATCTGCTCGGGTGGAAACCCGCGCCAGACCAAGTCGATCTCCGACGAGGTGCACGCCGGCATGAAGCGCGAGAAGATCCTGCCTCGCTCGATCGACGGTGAGCGCGAAGGCAGCTGGATCATCGTCGACTACCTCGACGTAGTCCTGCACGTCTTCGCGCCGGAGACGCGCAGCTTCTACGCGCTCGAGGATCTGTGGGGCGACGTGCCCCAGGTCGAGCTGAGCAAAGCCGCGATCGGCTAGCTCGGCGCCGAGGCTGACAAGCGCGCGCGTTTCGCCGCTACAATTAGGCCCTACCCGGGGCCATAGCTCAGTTGGGAGAGCGTCTGGCTGGCAGCCAGAAGGTCGGCGGTTCGAACCCGCCTGGCTCCATTCTCGCTTCCTCGGCCGGCGAATTCGTGCGGCCAGGCGCGACTGGCCTCCCGGAACCGCCTGACGCCGCTGACGCGCTTCACCCTGCGGGCCGTGCGAAGCACCGTCCCTCGGCCTACGCACACTCAGCGGCGCCCCGAGAACGCGAGAGGTCCGTTGGGCTCGAACCCGCATGGCCCCACTTCTCCGCGAAAAATCGGCCGGCGGAGCCGGCTAAGGCTTTTCGCGGTGCTACCTCTGTGTACGAGTCACGCCCGCGCAGGCCGGTCGCGGCGGCTGGCTACGCCCCCATCTCGCGGGCCCCGCGGGTCCGGCTGAGAGCTCTACACGGTGATGATCGTCTTGCCCCGGGCGTGTCCCGTTTCGAGATAGCGGATCGCCTCAGGCGCCTCGCTCAGGGGGTACGTTCGGCCGACGACCGGGTTGATCTTCCCGGCTTCGACTAGCTCGGCGAGCACGACGAGATCCTCTTTACGGAGCTGTGCCATGAACATGAGCATCCGCGGGCCCACAAACGGGGATAGGACGCGGGCTCTGAGCAAGTAAGGCAGCGGCCCGAGCAAGCGGCCGCCCCCTCCGCCAAGAAGCAAGAGAGTTCCCTTGGGCGTCAGAGCGCGCCTGAGCGCCGTCAGCGAACGGTTCCCGACCGTGTCGATGATCAGGTCGTAGCGCTGGCCCTTCCGGGTGAAATCCTCCACGGCGTAGTCGACGACCTGGTCGGCGCCGATCGATCGGACCATCTCGACGTTACTCGTGCTGCACACGCCGGTCACCTCGCCACCGAGCGCCTTCGCGATCTGCACGGCGAACGTGCCTACTCCTCCCGCGGCGCCGTTGACCAGAACGCTCTGCCCGGGCTGAAGCTGCCCGCGGTCGCGCAGAGCTTGGAGGGCGGTGCATCCCGCCATCGGTATGGCGGCGGCTTGCTCGAACGTGAGGCCTGACGGCTTCCGCGTGAAGTCGTTCTCTCCGCCGCGCACATACTCCGCGAAGGCACCGCTCCAGCCCGCGCCGAACACCTCGTCATCCGGTCGAAACTGAGTCACGTTCTTGCCGACCGCCTCGACATACCCCGCCACGTCGACGCCCCGAACGCTCTGCTTCGGTCTCCGGCGGCCGGTCATCAGGCGCATGACATACGGCCGGCCGCGCATGAAGTGCCAGTCGTAGGGGTTCACAGAAGCCGCACTGACTCGCACGAGCACTCCGTCATCATCGACCGCCGGCTTGTCGATCTCCTGTAGCCGTAGGAGATCGGGCGAGCCGTACTCGTTGTTGACGATCGCTTTCATGCCTCTCCTTCGTCGATGCCCGGATTCAAGAGAATCGCGCCGCGCTGGCCGTAAAGGCTATACGCGGCTCCGTCCCGTCGAAACCAGGGCCAGCTCGGGGTCGGGCATGGCGACATCCGGTGGCATGGGACGCCGTGAGCGCGTCGTGAATCGAGCGAGGTCTGGCGGCGAGAGACATCGGTGACTGCGGCGCTCACGACACTTTTGCTACATAGTCCACGGGAGTTGGGCGATCGACGGGGGGCAAGAGCCGGCTGAGAGAGCACGCGCGCGCATGGATGGTGTCGGCGATCGTGCTCGTCGTCGTGCTGGCAGGGCTGGCCGGGGCGGCGCTGCTCGCCTGGCCGAGCCCGCATCTTGCCGGCGCCGATGAAGCGCTGGCCCGAGTCGATCTGCCCGGCTTCGCCGGGAGCGTCACGGCCGTGGGTGTTCGCTCGGCGGACGGGACGCCGGTACCGGTGCGGCTGTCGCGGGGGAGCCTCTGGCCGCTCGGTAAGCTCGCCGTCGGCGAGCGATTGACCGTGACCGTCACGGTGCGACGACCGAGTTGGGCCGGCTGGCTGGTCGGGCACAGCAAGCAGCGCACCTTCACGATCGAGACGCCGAGCGCGCATCTGCTCGGCCACTGGCTGCAGGTGAAGAGCGGCGCGCCGATCAAAGTCACCTTTGACAGACCGGTCAGCCGCGTCTCGCTCGGGGGAGCGCCGCCGCGGCGGCTGAGCAGTCCCCGGGCGGTCGTGCCGCTCGGGCTCGTCGCACGCGGTTCACACAGCGCCGGTGGAATGAAGGTCGCGGCCGTCGCTCGCTCCTGGGAGCGCCTACCGGCACCGGTCTGGGTGAGCTGGTTTCCCGAACGCCCCTACCTGCAGCTACTGACCGAGCCCAAACTGGGCGCGCCGCTCGCACCGGGCGGACAGCTCACGCTCGCCTTTTCCAGCACCGTGAGTGACGTGCTCGGCACTAGCCGTCCGCGGCTTTCGCCGGCGACGCCGGGGCACTGGCGCCTGCTCGACGCGCACACGCTCGCCTTCCGGCCGGGCAAGCTCGGCTTTGGCCTCGGCGAGAACGTACGCGTAGTGCTGCCGCAAGCCGCCCACCTCGTTGGCCGAGCCGGCAGGAAGCTGACCCGTTCGTTCAACTGGCAGGTCGCGAGCGGCTCGACTCTCCGCCTGCAGCAGCTGCTCGCGCAGCTCGGCTATCTACCGCTGCTCTGGAATCCGACCACCGCCGTCGTACCACCGTCGCCGGAGGCGCAGCTTGCGGCCGCGCTCTCGCCACCGCACGGAGAGTTCGTTTGGCGCTATCCGAACACGCCCACGGAGTTGCGTGCGATCTGGCGCGCGGGCCAGCCGAACCAGATCACGCGCGGCGCCGTGATGATGTTCCAGGACGCGCACAATCTCGTCGTCGACGCGCTGGTGGGACAGAGGGTCTGGCGAGCGCTGATAGCCGATGCGATCGCCAACAAGCGCCGCTCCGCCGGTTACAGCTACGTCTATGTGCACCGTGGCGTGCCCCAGTCGCTCAACCTCTGGCACAACGGAAAACTGGTTCTCAGCTCGCCGGGTAACACCGGCGTGCCCGCTGCGCCGACACAGCTCGGTACCTTCCCGGTGTTCGAGCACATCCCGGTCGGCACGATGAGCGGCACAAACCCGAACGGCTCGCGCTACAACGACCCCGGCATCCGCTACATCAGCTACTTCAACCGCGGCGAAGCGATCCACGCCTTCAACCGTTCGTCCTTCGGCACCCCGCAGAGCCTCGGCTGCGTCGAGTTGCCGCTCGCGGCGGCGGCCAAGGTCTGGCCCTACACGCCGATCGGCACTCTCGTCACGATCGAGAACTGAGCTCGACGCGGCGAGCCGCAAGCCCGAGCGTCTCTTCGATCCTGAGTACCTGGCCACCGGCCGCGGTATCAGGGGCAGTCGACGACAACTACAGTGCGAAGGACGGTCGCCATGAGCAACGACGAGAACCCTCCGTCTCGGCCCGCGGAGCACTACGACCCGCTGGAGCTGATTGCCGCCTCCACGACGCCGATCGTGCTCGAGGGCAGGTATCGCATGCTTCTGAGAGCACTCGCGCGCCTGCGCCGCTCGCAGAAGAGCCGCTGGTCGCTAGCCGCCGGCTCGGGCGCGCTGGTGGTTGCGTTGAGCTTGCTGGCCGTGCATCACTACGCAACCAGCTCCTGGCCGCTGTCGAGCGGCCGGCCGAGCTTGCTCGTCACAATAGGGCTGCTTCTGATCGTCGCCCAGGCGCTCAAGGCGTACGGCTGGGGACGGCTCTTTACGCCGGAAGAGCGGCCCAAAGTGGTCGCGCTCGCAGCGGGCAACGGCGGCGCCGCGCTGATCGGAGTCGTTCTTCCCGGCCGCTTCGATGACGCGATGCGCGTCGCGGTCGTTCGGCGTTACCCGGGCTGTCCGGCCAGCGTGAGCACGCTCTGCCTGTCGCTCGTCATGCTCGGCCTGATCGACAGCGTCGCTCTGGTGCCGCTCGCCTCTGTCGGCGCCGCGGCGACGGGTGCCGCCGTCGGCGTACGTGCCGCGCTGGCGCTGGTGGCTCTCGCCGGCGTCGCGGCCGCCGCCTTGATTCTCGGCCTGCCGCATCTGGCGAGAAGCAGGCGCGTCGAAAGCTATCGGCTCGGGCGCTGGCTCAGCCCACGCACGACGTCGCCAAGACGAGCGATCGAGGCCTGGTTGCTCGTCTCGGCCTGTTGGATCGTCCGGGGGGCCGCGCTCTTCCTCCTCCTGGGGACGCTCGGAATCGGCTTCTCGGTTCCGCTCGCCCTTCTCTTTCTCTGCGCCGGCGCGGCGGCGGCTGCGCTTCCCGTTGGCCCCGCGGGCGCCGCCACGCAAACCGGCGCGGGCGCGGCGGCGCTCATCGGCACCGGCATCGGAGGCTCTCAGGCCGTCGCTGTCGCCATCTCGGTCGCGGCGCTTGGGGTCTTCTCCGGAGCCGCGGTTTTCCTCTTCGCCGTCGTATGGCGCAGCGGCGTGTCGCTGCGGACGCGCGCGAGCGCTTCTCGAGCCTGATCGTCGTCGCGACCTTCAGCCTGGGTGCGATCGTCGGCTCGAGCCGCGCTGCCATGTAGGAGAGGCGCGTTTCGCCTCCGGCAACTCCGAGCACATTCACTTGGAGATGAGCATTCGTATTCATGGCGCCTCGAAGCCGGCGGTCGGCGCGGACACTCTGGCCTACGGCGAGGTGCACCTCGACGTCACCGACGTGAAGCGCGCGTTCGACTTCTGGCACGACATCGTCGGGCTGAACGTGGTCGATCGTTGTGACGAGGAGTGCCGCCTCGGCGCCGCCGGGCGGGTCCTCGTGGTCTTGCACTCCAGCGCCAAGCGCGCTGCGGTGCCCGATCACAGCGGCCTATACCACCTGGCTATCCACCTGCCGGACGAAACCGAGCTGGCGCGCGTGCTCTGGCGGCTCATCGTCGCGGGCTATCCGCATGCGCCTACCGATAACACGATGTCGAAGTCCACCTACCTGAGCGACCCCGACGGCCTCGGCCTGGAGCTTGCGCTGGAGACACCCGAGCGGCTGGGCTCCTGGCGGATCGAGGCAGACGGCGTGAAACTGATGGACGCCGAGGGAAACCCGCACAACATCGCCGAGCCGCTCGACGTCAACGAGGTGCTGGCCCACCTGCCCGATCGCAACTTCGATCAGCCGCTTCTACCGCCGGACGCGAAGATCGGTCACATCCATCTTCACGTCGCCGAGCTCGAGCCGGCCCTCGCCTTCTATCGCGACCTGATCGGCTTTCGCGAGCACATCTACTCACCGCAGCTCGGCTTCGCCGATCTCAGCGCGGGCGGTGCGTTCCCGCACCGGCTGGCGCTGAACGTTTGGGCCGGCGCCGGCGCCCCGCAACCTCCCGGCGGCAGCGCTGGGTTGCGGCGCTTCACTGTCGTGGTGCCCAGTGAGGAAGCGCTTGGCGAGATTCTCGCTCGCCTTCGCGCGGGCGGACATGAGCCGGAGCCGGTGGAAGGCGGCGAGCTCGTCCGCGACCCGTCTGGGAACACGTTCTGCCTGATGGCCGAGTCGCCCTAGGCGGCGGACTCGCGACGTCGCAGATAGCTCGGGACTAACTCTTGGAAGCTCGCAGTTTCGCTTTCAGCTTGTCGTAGGTCGCGGCGTCTATCTCACCCGCCGCGAGTCTTCGATCGAGAATCTCCTCCGGCCGCTCGCGCGCCTCGCGGGAACCACCGCGACCGAAAACGCTCGCGAGCACCCAGATGATCACGACGAGCAAAGCGACCCAGAAAGCCCCCATGAAGATCCAGGCCCCGCCATCCATGTCGAGGTTCCAGCCATGCATCATTCTCGACTCCCCTCTTGTTTGCTCTTGGGCGCCGGCGAATCCGCCCGGGTCAGGTGACCCTCCCCGTTCCCCGGAGAGTAGCTTCAGGCCGGTTCCAGGCGACGAGCAGCGCCAGCAGCGTGAAGGCGCTCAGATAGAGAGCGAGCACCCAGATCGCTGTGGCCGAGCCCCGCGGCGTCGTTCCCGCCGAAGAAGGTGAGCGAGCACGCGCCCTCGGCGATCCGCCTCGCAATCCCCGGGAACAGACCCCGTTCGGCGGATTGCGCTATCCACGAACAGACATCACTATTAGCGAGATGTTCTTCAGCGCGAAGTCGGTCGCCTCAATCCTCGCGGTCGCAGGATCGCTCGCTCTCCTCTCTGCCGGGGGCGTCCCCGCCGACGCGGTAGCGCGAAGCGCGGGGCCGGCGCCCACGACCGCGCTCTCCGCGCGGTCGGTCCTGCTTCCGGCTTCGACTCGCGTGTCGGGCAAGATCCGTGCCCGTCTGAGCAAGAAGAGCTTCGCCGCCGCCGAGGCACGCTCCGTCAAGCTCGTCTACAGCTTCGCTCCCGCGAGCAAGCGCTTTTCTTACCAACTCTCGAGACAGACGGGAGCACAGTGGGTGAAGCTGCGAGCGGTCGCCCGCAAGGGACGCTTCGGGGGCCCTTACAGCAAGAGCGTGAAATCGCTCTTCGGCCCAAAACCGTTGTCCGCCGCGAGTTACCGTCTCGACCTCAGCGCCGATGCGAACCGCGTGCGGCTCGGTTTCAGGATCGTGGCGAGCGCTCCGCTCCCTAACAAGCCGGCAAAAACCGTCAAGCTCATTTTCATACACCATTCCACCGGCACAGCCTGGCTAGCCGACGAGAACGGCGGTTTGGGTGTTGCGCTCAAGAACAACAACTACTTCGTCAGTGATACGAACTACGGTTGGGGACCGGACGTAATCGGCGACCGGACAGATACGGGTAATTGGTGGGACTGGTTCCGCGGACCGAAAAGCAATACCTATATGCAGGCTTTGTACAACGAATACGGACAGCACTCGAGTTACACACGTCTTTCCTCGGATCCGGATACGAGTCGCGAAAACGAGATCGTGATGTTCAAGTCGTGCTTTCCGAACTCGGCGATCGATGGCAATCCGGACGACCCGGCCAAAACGGGAAACAACCCATTGCAGGGTGGCGGCCCGATGACCGTCGCCAACGTCAAGGGGATATACAACGACATCTTGACCTATTTCGCCGCCCATCAGGACAAGCTGTTCGTGCTCATAGTTCCGCCGCCGCTTGTTGAAAGCGCGACGAACGCCACCCAAGCGGCGAATGCTCGCGCTGTGGCAAATTGGCTGGTGAACAAGTGGCTTTCCGGCTACACGCACAATAACGTTGCAGTATTCGATTTCTACAATGTATTGACGAGTAACGGCGGAAGCACGAATACGAACGACCTCGGCGCCGAGGGCGGTAACCACCACCGCTGGTGGAACGGAAGCGTTCAGCACAGCCAGACCGGCTCGAGCAACTACCTCGCCTATCCAACCGGGGACAGTCATCCCTCGCAGGCCGGGAATCGCAAGGCCACCGCCGAGTTCGTACCGTTGCTCAACTACTACTACCAGCGCTGGGCCGCCGGCAAGTAGCGCGTTGAAGCGCCAGAGCAGCCGGACGCCTGAAGTAGAGTGGAACGAAAGTAACCGACGCGAGCCGCCGCGCTCGCGGCCGTCAACTTCCGGCGAATGACAGACACGCTCACCCGACTGAAAACCATCTACCGGCGCACGTATCCGCATCTTCCAATCGTGCTCCAGGATGCCGCGCTCAGCACGGTCGGCTGGCACAACGATCTCACGGTCCGCGGCCGCGGATTCGCACGACTGCTCGCTGAGTACGAGGCGAGATCATTCGCCGATAGCGCCGATATCCAGGAACTTCGTGACGCTAGACTGAGAGCGTTCGTTCTGCACGCGTACCGGACTGTTCCCTACTATCGCGAGCTGTTCGACAAAGCGGGGCTGCGTCCGCAGGAGATCGCGACACTCGACGATCTCGCGCTGCTTCCGATCACGAGCAGAGCCGACGTCCAGGAGCGCCGAAGCGAGTTTCTCTCGTCGAGCGTTCCGCGGCGGCGCTGGAAGCTTCTGTCCACCAGTGGGAGCACCGGCTCCGGCCTGATTGTGGCGACCACCTTGGAGGCGGTTCAGGAACAGTGGGCGACCTGGTGGCGCTGCTGGCGCTGGCACGGCATCGAGCGCGGAACGTGGAACGCGATTCTCGGGAGCCCGAGCGCCGTCTCTCCTCTCCAGCAAGCCCCGCCCTTCTGGAGATACAACCGACCAGGGCGCGAGCTCGTATTCAGCAGCCTGCATACTTCTTTCGAAAACCTGCGTTATTACGTCGCAGAGCTTCGTCGAAAGAAACCGCCCTGGCTCTCCGGTCTCGCTTCGCAACTCGCCTTGATCGCGTCGTATCTGATCGAGACGAAAACGGATCTCGGATACGAGGTCCGCTGGGTGATGACTTCGAGCGAGAATTTACTTCCGATGCACGCGGAGCTAATCGAGAAAGCATTCGGCGTGAGACCCAAACAGCACTACGGAATGGCCGAGGCGATCGCGAACTTCTCCGAGTGCGAAAACGGGAAGTTACACGTAGACGAAGAGCTGGGAGCCGTTGAATTCATACCGATTTCAGGAAGCCTCTATCGCGTCGTCGGAACTAACATGTCAAATCCGGTGATGACGCTCATTCGCTACGAGTGTAACGACCATGTGACTATCGATCCCGGAGAGTCGTGTTCCTGCGGACGGCCCGGACGCGTCGTAACACGAATCGACGGCAGACAGGACGATTACGTGGTGTTGAAGAGCGGCGTACGGCTTGGTCGGTTGGACCGGATCTTTTTCGGATTTCCAAACATCCGGGAAGCACAAATCCGGCAAGCGATAATCGGCGAGATACAGGTTCTCGTGCAAGCCGGGGTGGGCTATACGAAAGCGGACGAGAGCCTTCTTCGAGCGGCGATAGCGAAGACGATCCACGACGATTCGAAGGTGACGATCGACTACGTCGACGAGATCGAGCGCACGGCAAGCGGAAAGCTTCGTTTCGTGCTGTCTACAGTCGAGGCGGAAGACGTCGCCGGGTACGAGGTGCTTCCTCCGCCGCAGATGTCGGCGCTCGAAAGCGCGGGGCCAACCTCTAGCGATCGCCTGTGAGCGCGATCGAGCTCGGCAACGCGTCGAGCGCGCCGTAGCCTTCGGTCGAGCGAGCCGCAGTAGTCACAGCGAACGGCAAGGCTTCTGCCGCCGCGCCCGGCTCGAAGCCGGCGGCTGCCAGCGCGGCGATCAGAACGCCGAGAAACGCGTCGCCTGCGCCGGTCGTGTCGACGACGCTGGCAGGCATACCCTCTGCGTTCGCCCGGGTTTCGCCGCGCACCAACGCTCCCTCGGCGCCGAGCGTTACGACAACGATGCGAGCACCGAGTTGCGCGCAGAGCGCCTCGGCGCCGCGCTCCGGGCTAGTTTCGGCGCTGAGTAGCTGCGCCTCCTCGCGATTGACCTTCACGAGGAAGGCGCCGGCGCACAGCGCCAACATTGAATTAACAGCCTGAGCAGGGCTTATCCATCGACTCAAGCGGAGATTGACGTCGACGACAAGAGGCTTGCCCGCCTCGAGTATCAGCTCACGAGCCCGTAGCGAGATCGCTCGCTCTCGCTCGCCCAGGAGGGTGTTGGAACCGAGCTCGAGCGCAGCTGAGGCCGACACGGCCGCCTCCAACTCGGGCTCCAGCGCCTCCAGCGCCGGCTCAATTCCCTGCCCGTAGATGAGGAAGTCGGGCACCCCGAGCTGGTCGATCACGTCGAAGGCGACTCCCGTTTGCACCCCCGGTACGCGCTTCCACCAGCGCAGGTCGATTTTCTCCGCCCGCAGGCGGTCCTCCAACCAGCGACCCCAATGATCGTCTCCGACGCCGCCGGCAAGAGCGACCTGTGCGCCGCAGCGCGCCGAGACGATTGCCGCGTTGGTCGGAGCCCCACCGCAGTGAGGGACGAAGGAATCTGCCTGCGACCAGCCCTCGAGCGGGCGTTCGCAAATCAAATCGACGAGCGTCTCGCCAAGGAAGAGAATGGGTCCCGGCACAAGCGCACACGTTAAGGAGCGGTCCTGACGGTGGCTTGCGCACCACGCCGGAAAGCCCCGTATGCAGGCAAAAAAGGTCGCGGCCCACTTTGGGGGTTGAACAGTAGCGAGGAGTCCTTACATTGAGAGAAAAGTAAGGAACACAGTGGATGTCGTGTCGCACATAACGAGCAAGGGTCAGTTGACGGTGCCCAAACCGGTTCGCGACGCTCTGAAGTTGAAGGAGGGCGACCGAGTCGTGTTCCGGGTCGCCGGCGAGCGCGCGGAGCTGGCGCGCACGGCCGACCTGCTCGAGCTGGCCGGTGCGGTGTCGGTTGCGGCGGCGCCGGCCGAGCTTTCAGCGGGCTGGGACGAGGTGCGGCGTCAGCTGCGCAGGCAGCGGGCCCGGCAGAAGAAGTGAGGGCCGTTCTCGACACGAACGTGCTCGTGCGGCATCTGACAGCCGATCCACCGGAGCAAGCGGCGCGGGCGACGGCATTCCTCGCCGCCGCCGAGGAGTTGATCCTTTCCGACATCGTCGTTGCCGAGCTCGTCTACGCGCTCGAGACCGTCTACCGCGTCGAGCGCGGACAGGTCGCCGAGCTGGTTCGAGCCGCGATCGCCTTTCCGGCCATCGTCGTGCTGGACGAGGTGCTGCTGTTACGCGCGCTCGAGCTTTACGAGCTGGAGCGCCTCGATTTCGTCACCGCCTATCTCGCGGCCGGCGCCGAGCGAAGCGGAGTCGGAGCGGTCGCCTCGTTCTACCGCTCGCTCGATCAGGTCGAGTCCGTAGAACGAATCGAGCCGGGGTGATACAGAATCGGAGCAGTGCTGAGCTCCTCGCCTTCTACCGGGCGGTTGGGCGATCGAGCACTTCTCTATTCGCCCGCCACCGATCCACCGCCCGCGGGGTGGTTTGAAACTACCGTCCGAAAAACGCCAAAGACGCACCTCGATGTGCCGATTTCGGATCGATACTACGCAGCTCGCGGCACTGGCGAATCGCGACTCTCTTCAGCTCACGAAGTAGGCGTGGTCGCAGCAGTCGTCGCCCTGCATCAGCGTTTTCGTGCGCTCGAAGCGGATCGGCGGATCGAACGACGTCGCAATGTGCGGATCACCGGCGCATACGAGTGCGTAAAGCCAGTCCGCCGCGCCCAGCCGCGCGCCCAGCTCGGCGTGCGGGCAACGCGTTACGCAGAACTGGAGTCCGTTCGGGCGCGACTCGGACGTGAACTCGAAGCCGAGCTCGGGCAGCGGCGCCCAGAGCATGCGCACGAGATCGTCGAGCGTTCCGCCCTCGCTCCGAGCAAGCTCGCGCCAGTAAGCGTTCGTCTCGTCTTCGCCCATCTTCTCGATCAAGGCGAAGACGCGCCGGCGACCGAAACGCTCGCTCATCGACTCGAGCACGGCGATCTTGCCCTCGCCCGGTTCCGCTGCGAGCCAGGCTGGAGCCAGCGAGGCGAAAAGCTCGCGCTCGCCCGCATCGAAGTCGTGCGCCTCGGCCTTCTCGGGCTGGAACCAGAAGTCGAGCCAGTCGAGCAGCTCCGTCCATCTCTTGGCGCAGGATTTCGCCTGCTCGCTCGTCGAATCGGGATTGGTCACAGCCGAGTCCTTTCGGTTGATACGCCGAGAGCCGGCCCGAGCCCCTTGCTCGCAGCCGGCTCTCCATTTTGCTGTTCGTTTGGTATCAGCGACCGAGGATGGCGTCGATCTCGGCGACCTGCGCCGGCGTGAGCGGGCCGAACTGCATGGCGCCGGCGTTCTCCTCGGCCTGCGCCGCGGTCTTGACGCCGGGGATCGGGATCGTCTTCTCGCTGCGGCCCCAGATCCAGGCGATCGCGCCCTGCACGAGCGTGCGCCCGTTCGAGCTGAGGATCTCGCGCACCGAGTCGAGCTTGGACAGCCACTCCGCTCGTGGGGCGCCGTTTTCGTCGAAGACCGCCACCCACTCGATGCCCGAGGCGCGAAAGTCGTCGGGCGAGACGCGCGTGTCCTTCGTGTACTTCCCGCTCAGGAAGCCCATCGCCAAAGGGTTCCGGTTGACGCTGGCGAGGTCCTCGCGCTCGCACAGGTCGAGCAACTCGGGGCTGTCCTCGAACACGTTCAGGTTGTGCTGGATCGCCGTGAAGCCCGGCCTGGCCAGCCAGCGCTCGCCGCGCTCGAGGCTGTCGGTGCTCCAGCAGTAGGCGCGAATGAGGCCCTTGTCGAGAAGCTCCTCGAGAACCTCTGCAACCGCATCGGCCGCGCCCAGCTCCAGGTCGCCGATGTGCAGCTGGTAGAGGTCGATGCGATCGGTTCCGAGCCGGCGCAGCGACGCTTCGCAGGCGCTGCGGACGTACTCCGGCGAAGCGTTCGAGCCGTGCGAGCGGCGGCTGCCGTCGTCGTCGAACGTCCAGCCGAACTTGGTCGCGATCGCGACCCGGTCGCGATCCTTGCCGAGTGCCTGGCCGAGAACGTGCTCGCTGTGGCCGGCGCCGTAGGAATCGGCGGTGTCGAAAAACGTAACTCCGCTGTCGAGTCCGCGCCGGATCGCCGCGATCGAGTCGCTGTCGTCGATCTTTCCCCAACCGAACTCCGTACCGTCTTCCCAGACCACCGGGCCGCCGATGGCCCAGCAGCCGAGCCCCATGGCGCTGACTTCGATGCCCGACCGTCCGAGTGTGCGCTTCATCGTCACTTGTTTTGTCTCCATTCCTGGTTGCTCCTTGCCTACGTCGTTCTATCAGTCGCCCGCGAGGATCTCTGTTACCTGGCTCATCTGGTTGGGAGTGAGCGGCCCGAACTCGAGCGCGCGCGCGTTCTCCTCGGCCTGCTCGACGCTCTTGAAGCCCGGGATCGGGATCGTGCGCTCGCTGCGGGCCCAGATCCAGGCGAGCGCGCCCTGCACGAGCGTGCGCCCGTTCGAGGTCAGGACATCGCGCAGCGCGTCCACCTTCTTCAGCAGCTCGGGCTGCGGCCGTCCGTCCTTGAAGAGCTGCACCCACTCGGGGCCAAGCTGGCCGCGTACGTCGTTTTCCGGCAGCTTCGAGTCGGGCCCGAACTTGCCGCTCAAGATGCCCATCGCAAGCGGGGCGCGGTTGATCGAGGCCAGGTCGTGCTCGTCGCAAATGGCGAGAAGCTCGCCTGCGTCTTTGAACACGTTGAGGTCCATCTGGATAGAAGTGCAGCCGGGCTTGGCCGCGAACAGCCGCGCGCAGGAAAGGTCGTCGGTGCTCCATCCGTAGGCGCGAATCAGGCCCTCTGCCACCAGCTCTTCGAGCGTCTCGGCGACCTCTTCCGCCTGCGCCTGCGGAAGCGACCAGATATGCAGCTGATAGAGGTCGATGCGATCGAGCCCGAGGCGCTCGAGCGACGCCTGGCAGGCCGCGCGGATGGCCGCCGGCGATACGTCCTCGCCCGTCCAGCTGCGCGCCTCCTCGTCGAAGACGTTGCCGAACTTGGTCGCGACGACGATCTCCTCGGCTCGTCCGGCGATCGCCTTGCCAAGCACCCGCTCGCTGCGACCGCAGCCGTAGACGTCCGCGGTGTCTAAGAAATCGACGCCAAGGTCGATCGCGGCGCGAATGGCGCGGATCGACTCCTCGTCATCTGTCTCGCCCCAGCCAACCGGGACATCGCCCCAGCTCCAGGCGCCGCCGATCGCCCAGCAGCCGAGCCCCATCGCGCTGACCTCGATGCCGGAGTGCCCGAGCCTCCGTCTTGCCGTTCCAACCGTGTTCTCCATCGAACTTCCTTCCGCGAGATTCGCTGTTGACAAGGAAAGTGTGGCGGAGGCATAGTATGAGCGCAAGTACGATATATCTAAGACGATAAAAGAATCGGTTATGAACCTTCGCTTCGTTCAAACCCTTCGAGAAGTCGGTGAGCGCGGCTCGTTCTCGGCCGCCGCCGCGGCGCTGCACTTCACCCAGCCGGCGGTATCCAGGCAGGTCGCCCAGCTCGAGCGCGATATCGGGATGCCGCTGGTCGTGCGCAGCCGCCAGGGCGTGAGCCTGACCGCCGCCGGGCGCCTCGTCGTCGAGCACGCCGAGGCGATACGCGGCCAGCTGCTTCAACTGGAGACATCGCTCACGGAGCTCTCGGGGGGAGCGCGCCTGGCCGTCGGTATCGGCGGGTTTCCGAGCGCCTTCGTCGGCATGATCCCCGAGCTCGTTCGCGGACTGCGCGCCCACGCGCCAGAGGCGGAGATCACCCTCAAGCGCTGCGGGCACGACGAGGCGCTGTCGCTGCTGCGCAGCGCCGAGCTCGATTTCGCGCTCGTCTTCTCGCGCCCGGACATCGCGCAGCAGCCCACCGGTATCCAGGTCGCCGAGCTGGGGGAGGAGCCGATGCTCGCCCTCCTGCCGCGCGAGCACCGCCTCGCGCGCAAGGCGAAGGTGAAGCTGGCCGACCTGGCCAAGGAGCGCTGGATCGTCGGCGCCCCCGATCCTTCCTCGTCGATCATCGTCAACGCCTGCATCGCCGCCGGCTTCGAGCCGAACGTCGTCTTCGAGACCGACGATCCGCTGGCGACCCAGAGCCTCGTTGCCGCCGGTCTCGGCGTCTCGCTCTCTTCACCCTGGATCTCGGTGGCGCTGCGCGAGGACGTCGTCTTGAAACCGCTTGCGCCGCCGGTGCCGATGAGGCGCCTGCGCGCGCTGGTCGCCGATCCACCGGGGATCGGAGCGCGCATCTTGCTCGATCTGGCCCGCGAGCTGAAACGACCGGCCCCGTAGGCGCGTTATCGACTCACTACGACGCGCCGTGACGCAGTGCCGAGTCCGCTTCGCGGGCGCCAGTAGTTGAAAGCGTTCGTTCGTTAGGAACTCTCGGCGAAGACACGGGCCCGGTCCGCCATGACCCAGACGGTAGCGCCGCGCTCGAGCTCCAGCCGGTTGAGCTCGGCGCAGGTCATCTGCGCCCAGATCGTGCCCGATCCCGCGAGCTGGAGCTCAACTCGGGCTTCGAAACCGAGGCGAGCGATGCGCTCGACTCGAGCCTCGAGCGCTCCGGCGGTCGGTTCCAGCTTCAGATCGAGATCGTGCTGGCGCACCCACCGCTCGCCGAGTTGAGCAGCCGCGCCGACGAAGCTCATCACGAACGGTGTCTGCGGCTGGTCGTAAAGATCGCGCGGCGAACCGACCTGCTCGATACGACCGTCGTGGAGGACGGCGATCTGATCGGCGAGCGCCATCGCTTCCTCCTGGTCGTGGGTGACGAAAACGGTCGTCACGCGAACCTCATCGTGGAGGCGGTGGAGCCATTCTCTGAGCTCGCCACGTACACGCGTGTCGAGTGCGCCGAAGGGCTCATCGAGGAGAAGGACTTTCGGTTCGACGGCGAGCGCTCGCGCGAGCGCCATCCGCTGCCTCTGGCCGCCGGAGAGCTGGGAGGGATAGCGATCCGCGAACGGCTGAAGCTGGACGAGGGCGAGCAACTCGTCGACGCGCGCACGGACTTCGGCCCGCGGACGCTTGCGGATCTTGAGCCCGAAAGCGATGTTGCCTCGCACCGTCATATGCTTGAACGCCGCGTAGTGCTGGAAGACGAAGCCCACGCCGCGCTTTCGCGGCGCAACGCTTGTCGCGTCCTCGCCCGAGATCGTCACCCGCCCGGCATCCGGGCGCTCGAGGCCGGCGATCACGCGCAGGAGCGTCGACTTACCCGACCCGCTCGGTCCTAGCAGGGCCGTCAGCGAACCTTGCTGAACATCGAGCGAGACGTCGTTTAGAGCGGTGAACGATCCGAAGCGCTTCGTCACGCCCTCGACGCGAATACCCATCAGTGGACTCCTTCTTTGGGCCGGAGAAGATTCATCGTCAGTAGCACCACGATCGCCATCAGCGCAAGCACGACCGAGGCCGCATAGGCGCCGACGATGTCGAAGTTCTCGTAGCGGTCACTGACATACAGTGTTGCTGTTTCGGTCTGCCCCGCGAGGCGACCCGAGACAACCGAAACGGCGCCGTACTCGCCGAGCGAGCGGGCGGTCGTGAGCACGACTCCGTAGGCGACGGCCCAGCGAATCGCGGGAAAAGTGACCCGTCGAAAGGTTTGCCACTGCGAGGCGCCCAGTGTCTCGGCCGCCTGCTCCTGATCGGTTCCGATCTCACGCAGCACCGGCACGACCTCGCGCACCACGAACGGGATCGAGACGAACGCGGTAGCCAGGATCATCGACGGCAAGGCAAATAGAACCTGGATGCCGTGGCCTGAGAGCCACGATCCGAACCACCCGGTACGGCCGTAGAGCAGGAAGAGCGCGAACCCAACGACAACCGGCGACAGCGCAAGTGGAAGGTCGACGAGCGCGTTCAGAAGGCCCTTTCCCGGAAAGGGATGGCGCACGATCAGAAGCGCGCAGAGAACGCCGAAGATCGTGTTTGCGGGAACGGCGATCGCGGCGATCACCAGCGTCAGCTGGAAAGCGTGCAATGCTTCGGGGGTCGTTACCGCGTTCCAGGCCGGGCCGAAGCCCTTCTCGAAGGCGCGCCAGAAAACGACCGAGAGCGGCCCGAGCAGAATCAGCGCGAGGTAGCCGAGCGCCACCGTCCTGAGCGTGAGCCTACGCATGGTGGCGGGTCGCCCAGCGGCGGAACGCGCCGATCAGAAGAAGGACGCCGAATGAGATCGCCAGCAGCACCACCGAAGCCGCGGCGGCGCCGGAGGTGTTCCCGCTCTGGATCTGGCCGAAGATGTAGACGGAGGAGACCTCGGTCTTGAACGGGATGTTCCCGGTGATGATCACAACCGAGCCGAACTCGCCGACCGCCTTCGCGAACGCGAGCGCTACGCCGGAGAGAATCCCAGGTAGAAGGTTCGGAAAGACGACTCGCGAGAAGGTCTGCCAGTCCGAGGCTCCAAGCGACTCGGCCGCCTCCTCCAGCTCGCGGTCGAGCTCTTGGAGCACCGGCTGGACGGTGCGAACGACAAACGGCAGCGTCACGAAGAGCAGAGCGAGCACGATCGCGGTGCGCGTGTAGGCGACGTCGATGCCGACCGGCGAGCGCGGGCCGTAGAGCGCGAGCATCGTCAGTCCGGCGACGATCGTCGGCAGCGCGAAGGGAAGATCGATCAGCGCATTGACCACCCCTTTGCCCGGGAATTCGTCACGGATGAGCACCCAGGCGATCACCGTGCCGGCAATAGCGTTGACGAGCGCGACCGCAAGCGAGGCGAGGAGCGTCAACTTGAGCGCCGCGACCGCCTCCGGGCTCGTGAGCGACTGCCAGAAACCCGTATCGCCGCTCTTCGTAGACTGCCAAACAAGCGCCGCCAACGGTAGCGCGACGATCAAACTCAGATAGGTGACGACAATGCCGAGAGTGAGCCCGCTGAACGGGCTCACTCTCCTTGCGGCGCGGGGCCGTGGCGCGGCGGTCGCGGCGGAGCTAGCCAGTGACGCCTCCTACCTGGGCCTCGATCTTCGCCATGATCCCGGTCCTTGGATCGAAGAACTGCGGCTGTACTTTCTTCCAGCCGCCGAGAAGCCGATCGGTGATATTGAAGATCGTCAGTTTCCTGGTCGGGAAAACCGATGTGTACTGTTTGAAGACGTTCGGCACGACCGGGCGGTAGCCGTTGTTGGCGAAGAGCTTTTGCGCCGCGGGTGTGAAGAGGTAACTGACGAAGGCGGCCGCTTGCACCGGGTTCGGCGTGGTCTTTGTTACCGCCACGGGGTTCTCGATCAGGATCGTCCTCGCGGGGGAGTGATACTCGATTGGCTGTCCGAGCTTCTTGGCCGCGTAGGCCTCGTTCTCGTACGAGAGAAGGACGTCGCCCTTTCCGGAGAGGAACGTCTGCAAGGCGTTACGGGCGCTCGTGTCCTGGACACTGACGTGTCGGAACAGCTTCGTGAGATTGGCAACGGCCTGTTTGTGCGTCAAGCCTGCTTTGCGCCAGGCGCCGTAGGCGGCCATTACGTTCCAGCGCGCGCCGCCGGAGGTGAACGGGTTGGGCGTGATCACATCGACTCCCGGCTTGAGGAGGTCGTTCCACCCTCGAATTTTCTTGGGGTTACCGCTGCGCACGGCGAAGACGACGATGGAGTTCGTAACCATGCCGTGGTATCTGCTTATCCTCTTTGAGCTCCACGAGCCGCTGACGATGCCCGCGTTGACCAGGGTCGTCATATCCGGCTGGAGCGAGAGATTGACGACATCGGCCTTGAGTCCGGCAATAACAGCCGCAGCTTGCGTACCCGACGCGCCATATGAGGCGCTGAAGGTCACACCGGACCCTTCAGGCGTCGCTTTGAAGGCGGGAATGATCTGGTCGTATGAGGTTTTCGGCGTTGAGTACGCGACGAGCGTGAGGTTCGCGCTCTTACCTGCGGCCGAGGCTGCGATGGTCGGTATCGCGACCAAGAACGCGATGGCGAGCAAGGTCAGAGGGCGGGTGAGACGTGGCATCGGGAGCTCCTTTTCGCGGTATACTCGGGTCTCCGAGGTACATAAGCGATTTTTATTGCGGCTATAACGGAATCGCGAGCAACATAGCTACCCGCTCGACTGCTGTCAACCACTCTTCGGAGCGCAACCGGGAAAGCGGGCGTCCGCTCGACCGCTGCCAGTAATCGAGAATTAAACGGACTCGAACCGGCGCTCTCCCATTCGCGCTAGATCTCCAGAACGCACGCACGACCCCGTACCGTCAAACTGGGCTCAACGCGCGCTAGACTGAGCAAGCTGCCGCGACTGGCGCGGAGAGGTGGAGCACACCACCGGGGAACGGCAGCAATTCCAGCCGAGCGCCTGGGCACCCAGATCCAATCAGGAGGTGTTCCAGTGAGCGCGCAGGAGACTTTGAATCAGACTCTCGAGCAGGTCGATCCGGCCGTCGCCAACCTGGTCGAGCGGGAGTTCGAGCGGCAGTCGCAGACGATCTGCCTGATCCCGTCCGAGAACCACGTCTCCCGGGCCGTGCTCGCCGCGCTGGGGAGTGTGTTGACCAACAAGTACTCCGAGGGATACGCCCACCGCCGCTACTACGAGGGCCAGCAGGTGATCGACGAGCTGGAACCGCTGGCGATCGAGCGGGCGCAGAAGCTCTTCGGCGTCGAGCACGCCAACGTCCAGCCCTACTCGGGCTCGCCGGCGAACCTTGCCGTCTACATGGCCTTCCTCGAGCCCGGCGACACGGTGATGGGGATGGCGCTGCCGATGGGCGGCCACCTCACCCACGGCTGGGGCGTCTCGGCGACGGGTAAGTGGTTCCGCGCAGTTCAGTACGGTGTGCGCCGCGAGACGGGCATCGTCGACATGGACGAGGTGCGCGAGCTGGCGCGTAAGGAACGCCCCAAGCTGATCTTCTGCGGCGGCACGGCGATTCCGCGCACGATCGATTTCCCGGCCTTCGCCGAGGTGGCCGGCGAGATCGACGCGATCCTGGTTGCCGATATCGCCCACATCGCCGGTTTGATCGCCGGCGGCGCTCATCCCTCGCCGGTCGGCCACGCCCAGGTGCTCTCGACCACGACGCACAAGACGCTGCGCGGCCCGCGCGGCGCGATGCTGATGTGCACCGAGGAGCACGCCGCGGCTATCGACAAGGCCGTCTTCCCCGGTCTGCAGGGGGGTCCGCACGACAACACCACCGCGGCGATCGCGGTCGCGCTAGGGGAGGCAAGCCGGCCGGACTTCTCGACCTACGCCGCCCAGATCGTGACCAACGCCAAGGTGCTGGCGGAGGCTCTGGTCGAGCGCGGATTCGATCTCGTCTCGGGCGGAACCGACAACCATCTGATCCTCATCGACCTGACCTCGAAAGACGTCCCCGGTAAGGTCGCTGCGAAGGCGCTCGACCGGGCGCGCCTCACCCTCAACTACAACACTGTGCCCTTCGACCAGCGCAAGCCGTTTGATCCCTCGGGCATCCGCCTCGGCACCCCGGCCGCCACCACCCGTGGCATGAAGGAGCCCGAGATGCTCGAGATCGCCCGCTGGATCGACGAGGGCGTCGAGGCGGCCAAGCGTGAGGACGAGAGCGAGGTCGAGCGGATCGCCGGCGAGGTGCTGGAGCTCACGCGGGCCTTCCCGATCCCGGGTGCGCCGAGCTAGGCGGGTACCTCAGAGATACTTCTCGAGCCAGACGACCGCGTTGGCCCACATCTCGGCCGTGAGCTCGTGCCCGACACCCGGGTGCACAACCAGGCACACGCGCTCGGGCTCGTCGTAGAGCTCACGTAGCTCCTCGCAGAAGCGCTTGATTTGGGTACCGTCGCACTGCGCGTCCTCGGCGCCGATCTGCAGCAATAGCGCCCGCGGCGGGATCGACTCTCTCTGCCTCGACGAGCGCAGCGCTGGGAATAGTCCGGCCAATTCGGACCGGGCTGCGGCGTCGAGATCCGGGATGTCGCCCCATAAGGGCGAGGCGATGATCGACACAGCCACCTTGATGCGTGGGTCGTTCACCAGCGCTGCGAAGCCGACGAAGCCGCCCGTCGAGGCGCCCGCGACGGCGATTCTTTCGGGATCGATCGCCTCGTCTCGGCAGAGGTGGTCGATCAATAAGCTCATATCGTCAGCCGTTTCCAGCATGGCGCGGAGCATGCGAGGGAGATCGGGCTTGCCTTCGGGGAGGAGAGAGGAGAAGTCGGGGCCCGTGCGCTCGCCGTGGAAGCGGTTGTCCATCGCCACGGCGAAGTAGCCCCGGGCGGTCAGTTGCCCGAGCTGCTCCAGCCAGTTCTCCTTGCTGCGCGAAAAGCCGTGCGAGAGCAGAACGAGCGGCGCCCGCTCGTGCCCGCCGGGGCGGCTCAGAAGCACGGGCACCTCGCCGATGATGGTCTTCTCCTGGCTCATCGCTCCCCCGACACCGTCTCTGGACGATTGCTCGAAGCGGTCGCGAACTCTAGAGATTTAACGGCGATTCGGTCGACAGCTCGGGCACCGGCTCGGGTGCCAGATCGGCCGCCACTTCCTTTCCGAAGGGAGCGAGCGAGCGGGCGAGCAGCACGCCGATCAGGCCGGCGAGCACCGTCGCGGCCGCGGCCAGCGCCCAGACGAACCGGGCGCCGCTCCGGTCGGTGAGTACGCCCGCACCGAGCGAGGCGACCGTGAGAACGATGGCGTTGGCGCTCATGATCAGCATGAACGAGCGGCCGCGCAGATCATCGCTTGCGCCTCGCTGTACGAGCATCGCGTTGGCCGTCAGAAGCAAGCCGTTGCCCGCCCCGGCGATCAGGAGAATCGCGACTGCGAGCGCGAAGGGAGGAAGAAGAGCCACGAGGCCCATGCCAAGCGCGAGCAGCGCGAATCCGAGCGCGTAGGTGGTGGCGAAGGTAATCCGTGCGAAGACCGCCCGTGCGCTCAAGGCGCCGATGAGCACGCCGAGGCCGGTCGCGGCCATGAACACTCCATAGCCGAGGTCGCCGGCGCCGAAGTCGCGCTTGACCAGTTCGACCTCGGCCGTGTTCATCGCAGCGATGCCGACCATCGCCACGTTCCAGGAGATGAAGACAGTTAGGAGCGGACGCGAGCGGAATACGGCGGCGGCTCCGTCGAGGAGATCGCGCAAGTAGCCCCGCGACGCGGCCGTTACCGACTGCAGGCCGGACGGTCGGATACCGGCAATGAGAAGCGCCGATACGACAAAGCTGGCGGCGTTGAGCAGGTAGGCCGAGTGCGGTCCGACGATAGCGAAGATGGCTCCGCCGCTGAGCGGCCCGACGATCATCGTTGCGCTCGTGGCCGTCTGGAAGAGCCCGTTGGCGCCGGCCAGATCGCGCTCCTCGACGAGATTCGGAAGCCCCGCGTAAACGGCGGGCGTGAACAGACCGGACGCCACTCCGGCCAGCATCGCGAGCGCCAAGATCGCCCAGGCGCTCGGCGCGAAGACCAGCGCGACGAACACGGCAACGCGGAAGAGATCGGAGCCGATCATCATCGAGCGCCGCGGCAGACGGTCGAGCAGCGGACCGCAGAGAAAGCCGAGCAGGGCGATCGGCAGTGTCTCGGCCACGAAGAGCGCGCCGACCCAAACCGAGGAGTGCGTTCGGTCGTAGACGTCGAGCGCGAGCGCCACGAAAGCGAGCCAGGTGCCCGCGCTCGAGATCAGCGTTGCCCAGAACAGGCGCCGCACGCCCTCATACCGAAACAGCGAGAACTGGCGCGAGGCGGCCGAACGGAGATTCATCTCTCGGCGAACGCTAGCTCCAGTCTTGCGGTTTGACAAATCAATCGAGCCGGCTCAGGACCTCCGCGCGAGCTGCGTCGACTCGCTCGCGCGCGTGGCAGCCGGCGAGGTGGGCATTGATCAGGCCGCAGGCCTGCATGAGTGCGCACACGGTGGTCGGACCGAGAAAGCGAAAGCCTCGGCGCTTGAGTTCCTGCGCGAGCGCTCGAGATTCCGGTGTAACGGTCGCCACCTCGGCGTAGGAGCGGGGCGCAGCCGCCGCCGGCGGAGCATAGGGCCAGATCAGCTGCGCCAGCGAGCCGACCTCTGCGATCACCTCCTGCGAGCGCCGCGCGTTCTCGATCGAGGCGACGATCTTGGCGCGATTGCGCACGATCCCCGGCTCGGCGAGCAAACGCGCGATGTCGGCGCCGCCGAATCTCGCCACCGCCTCGATCTCGAACGCGGCGAATCCTTGCCGGAAGGCCTCGCGCTTGCGCAGGATGGTGAGCCAGGAAAGCCCACACTGAAAAGCCTCGAGGCAGATACGTTCGAACAACCCGTCGTCATCGCTCACTGGGAGGCCCCACTCGCTGTCGTGATACTCGCGCAACTCAGGCGTGGTCGATGCCCAGGAGCAGCGCCCAAGCCCGTCGGAGCCGATGTCGAGGTCTTTATTCACGGGCGCTCATCCTACGGTGGCCGGCAGATCGTACGCCTCGTCGAGACGCAAGCGGGTATCGTCCGCGAGCATGAACGAGTCGGAACAACGCAAGCGAGCCGTGAGCGACATCCTCGAAAGCGGGGCCGGGCTCGGCGCTCGTCACATACTCGTTTTTCTGCGCATCACGACGCCGCTGACTCTGCCCATCGGCTTGCTGTTCAGCGCCGCCGTCTTCTGGTTGCACAACAGCTCGGGCTCGAGCCACGACCTTGCTCTCGGGATGCTCGTGCCGGTGGGCGTCGTCTACGCGCTAGCGGCGATGGCTTCCGGCGCGGCCTGTTTGAAGGTGGCCGCTGAGGCTTATAGCGGCGCGAGCCCGAGCGCACGCGAAGCGATCGCGCTCGTGCTCCAACGGCTCCGCCCGGTTCTCGCCCTCACTGCACTACTGGTGATCGCCGCCACGCCGGCGGTCGCCCTACTGGTGCTCCCCGGGCTGACGACGCTCGGCAACTATTCGCTGCTCCTGCTGATCCTGGCGCTGTTCTCGCTCTGGGCGTCGGGAACGTGGGCTGTCGCCCTGCCGGCGATGTTGCTGGAAGAGAAGGGCATCAAGGACTCTCTAGGCCGCTCTGCGCTGCTCGTTCGCGGGAGCTTCTTCCGGGCACTGGGGACGATTCTGTTCGGCGCGGTGCTCGCTCTTTTCGCCGGCGTTCTCGTAGCGATACTCGTCTCGGTTTTCTCTCTCGGCGGCGGCAACGTGATCCTGATCGTCACGCTTGTCGGTTTTGGCTTGGGAGAGCTGTTCGTCGCCCCGTTTTATGTCGCCTTCCTGGTGGTTCTCTATGGCGACCTTCGCGCGCGCGAGCCCAGCCCGATCGCCGAGCAGGCGAGCTGACGGCCCAGCCTGGTTAGTAGCCGCAGGCTAACGAGGACCGTTATGCGTCTTGTCTGTCAGCTTGCTGACGAGGCGGGGCAGAGCGGCGCGAAATGCTCGTTTGCGAACACGGCGTTGGGCGAAACGCGGCAGGCGTTGGTAGACGCGGAACGCGGTGAGCACAACCCATGTCCGTCCTTTGGTGCGAACTAGCAAGCGTAAGAGGGAACGAAAGAGAACCATGGAGTCTCCAATCGATCGCTTTTCGATCCAGTCGATGTTCTTGTACCCATTTCGCCGCTGTGTAACGAGTGAACGGGACCGGCGGTTCGGCTAAACCAGCGCGATCGCGTTGAGCCTACTAGTGGTGGCCCCTGTTCGAGTGTTGATCCCGATCGTGCCCGGGACCATGCTCGTGGCTGTGACCATTTCCGGTGGGATCGCCGGCGACTGGCTGGTTGTCCTGCGGAACCTGCCCGTAGTTGCCCTGCGGCGGTTGAGGACAGGGCGGTGGAGTGCTGGGCGGTGGAGTGCTGGGCTGCGTCTGCTTAGTCGGGCCTACGCTCGCTTGGCCCACCTGCGGGCTACCCGGCTCTGAACCCCGTTGGTGTCCGCGGTCTTTGCCCTTCGGATGGTGGGAGCCGGGGGCCTTCGGTTCCTTCGGAGCTTTTGGCTCCTTTGCCGCCGGCGCTTCGTGAGACGGGCTAGTCGGGCGTGCCACGGTCGGCGTGGTGACCGGTGCAGCCACCGGTGCGGCCACCGGTGTGGCTGCGGGCGGTGCGGGGGGAGTTACCGCGGGAGTCGTGCTCGGCGGCGTAGAGCCGGTGGTCGAGACGCGCTGCGAGTGCTTCGGAGGGCTCGTAGCCTTCGCGTCGCCGATCGAAAGAACGGCTCTTTCGCTTGTAGCGCGGTCGATTGCCCTCGTCTCAGCGCTCCCAACACCCGATAAACGTGAGCCTGAGGCATGCTTCGACGAACTGGATTGATTCGAGATGGACGGCTGCGCACCGATAAACGATCCGAGTGGTACTTTGACCGGCCCCGGCGTCGGCAGGTTAGGCGTGGCAGACGACCTCGGCGAGTCGGGGGAGAGAACGCGTGGCGCAGCTACCGCCCAGATCACGAGCACAAGCGCAGCGAGTGTCGCCAACGCCGCACGCGCAAAGAACAGTGACCGGCTCCCCCAAACAGGCCTCATGAATCTCATTCTTAATCGCAAACGTTTGCAGCACTATACCTCGTTCGAGGGAGGTCACAGCTTTTGACAAGCCTCGCCCGCCGTCTGGTCCTTTATTTTGTGTTTCTCGCCGTTGTGCCGCTGTTCGCGGGCTTTCTCGGGTTCACAGCCGTTATCGAGCGCAGCGAGCAGAACCGGGTGGACGAAGGGCTTCAGGCCGGCCTTAGGGCGACGCTTGCGAGCTACGAGAACGAGCTGGTGAGTGCGCAGAAGAGCGCCGAGCGATTGGCGCGCTCGTCCGCCTTCCAGCGAGCTGTCGTACGACACGATCGCTCCGTGCTGGCGGCCTACATCGCCGACTTGCCCGGGCTGCGTGTACAGAGCGGAAGCTTGCGCATCGGCAAGGTGTACCCGTACGCAGGCGAGCGCCGAGTTCAGTTCGTCGGATCGAGCAAGCCGGGCGGCGAGTTGATCGCCTCGGTTCCACTCGATCCGGCCAGCCTCCGGCGCTTCGAGAACCTGGCAGGGATTTCCTCCGACGAGAAGCTGTTGCTCGCGCAGGGCACCCGCGTGTTCAACTCGCAGACGGGCGCCGGAGCGCGGGCGAATCTGAACGAAGACGAGATCGGTCGAGTCCGACTCGCCGGGAAGGACTATCGGGTGCTGGTCTCGCACGTCGTCAGCTCCCGGGGATCGGTGGGATTCGCGCTCGTGACCCCGCAAGCGCGCGTCACGAGCGCGGTATTCCGCATCGAGATGCGAGTGCTTCTCGTCCTGCTCGGGTTTCTGGTCATCATGGGCACGATCGCCTTTTTCGAAGGCAAGGTGATAGTCCGAAGCGTGGGCGAGTTGGCCCGGGCAGCGCGGGCAATCGCCCGTGGGAGCCTGCAGGAGCGCGTACCGGTGCGCGGGCACGACGAGTTCGCCAGCCTCGCGGTCGCCTTCAACGAGATGACTGAGCAGCTTCAGGCGCGACTAAAGGAACTGGAGCAGGAACGCGGACGGCTCAGAGAGGCGACGCTGCGCTTCAGCGAAGGTCTCGGAGTCTCGCACGACGCCGTTCAGCTCCTACGGGTCGTGGTGGAATCGGCCGTCGAGGCAACCCAGGCTACCGGCGGAGTGATCACCGGCCCGCACGGCGAGCGCTTCATCGCGGGCGAGCCCGAGAAGGGAAAGGAACAGAGCGAGTGGTCGTTGCGCGCGGGGCGCGAAAACCTCGGCACGCTGGTCTTGAGCGGCGATCACTTCAACGAAGAGGAGCTCGAGATGGTGGCGTTGCTCTGCGGGCACGCGGCCGTGGCGCTCGACAACGCACGCCTGCACCGGATCGTCGAGCGACAGGCGCTGGTAGACGGCCTGACCGGGCTGGCCAATCGTCGTCGCAGCGAATCGGCTCTGGACGAGGAGATCGTTCGTGCCTCACGCCTGGGCAGCGAGCTCACTCTGGCGATTCTCGACATCGACCACTTCAAAGAGGTGAACGATCGCTACGGTCACGCTGCCGGAGATTCCGTGTTGAAGGAGCTAGCTCTCGTTCTCAACCACTCGCTGCGCGAGATCGATACCGCCGGTCGCTGGGGCGGGGAAGAGTTCGCGCTCATCCTGCCCGGTACCGATACGGCGGGTGGCGCTCGCCTCTGTGAGAGGATCAGGCAGACGCTCGCCGATCGGCGCATCCCGATCGAGGAAGGCATGGCGATCTCCGTCACGGCCAGTTTTGGCGTCGCCGGATTCGTCCGTACCGGGAGTCGTGAGCGCCTGCTCGCGGCCGCCGACGAGGCTCTCTACCGCGCCAAGCGCGGTGGTCGCAATCGGGTCGAGCTTGCCGACTGACAGCTGCCCGACTCTCGCCCCTCGTACTCAAAAAGTGCCTGCAAACCTTGCCAACTGGCAACAAAATGGCCTCAAGTCCAGGCTGTTTGCGTCCGACACCTTCCCTACTCTCGGTGGTCGAAGATCCGGTACAATCGACCGCCGAATAAGCCTTGACCCCGAGCAGGAGGACCGATCCTATGACGGTTGAGACACCCTCTCTTCTCGCCAAGGCAATCGAGGAGCATCTGGAGCTCAAGAAAAGGAACTCGACTCTGGATCACTCGATGCCTCTCGAGCGCTATGCGTCCGAGGACCCGTTCGAGAATCACCCGTTGTTCAAGACAGAGGAGCAGGCACGTCTTGAAGAGACGATGGATGGTGTGCCTGCACCAGTGGAGACGGTCGAGCTCGCCTGGCCGGGCGAGGAGACTGTCGAGGGGCTTCCGGAGCTCGCTGAGAGCGTCTGGGCCCACTCGCGCGATTTCGACTGGGGCGACTAAGCCCTAGCCTCGGGCGCGCAGATGGCCCTCCCGGGTGAGGGCTCGGCTTTGGCATGCGGAGACGTAACCACTGCCTGCAGCGCCTGAGCACGCGCCGTTTCTCGGTTTCCGCTCTTTAAATGCGGAACGGGCCGTGAGGCCCGCTCCGAGAAACACCTAGGTTGAGGGAACTACTTGGCCGCGGCCGCGCCGCCCTCTTCCTGGAAGCGGAGGAAGACGCCTGCGGCGAGAGCGATGAGGATCAGCAAGGCGATCCAGATCTCCCACTTCCTTGCGCCGTACTCGAAAACGCGGATTACTCCAAAGAGAACCGTGAGCGCGCCGAGCGCAAGCGAGATCAGCATTGGCTTGACCGGGAGCTCGGGGAGCTTAAGCGCATCCGGGGAGAGAACCTGAACGAGAAGGAGCGCCTCCCAGAGGATGAGGGCGATGAGAACGATCCCCATCGCAGTCCCCCAGCCGTGCCAGGCGGTGATCGTCACGCTCACGCAGAACGTGCCGACGCAGCCGCCAACACCGTTCCAGGAGAAGAACGACCAGATAAACAGAAGGATGGCGGACCCAAGAAGAACCCGTCGCCCCATCGAGACTTTGTCGAGACTCATTCGTTTCCTTTCAGTCCCTTGCGGCCCAGTGACCGCAGTGTGTTGGTGCAGAAACTAACGCGTTCGTCGGACTAGTTCCAGTACTACTGCATGCTCAAACGCGCCGGTGCCGGCTTTCGAAAGCCCGTGAGGATCCGATTCCGCTGCTCAGCGGCTGATGGCCGGCGGTTTCGTGCCATCGGGCAATAGCGGATCGATCGGGTCGAGAAGGCTCTCGCGCGCGAGTCTGAACCGGGCGGAAGCTCCATCGGGAGGCGGGAAAGCGTGGCGTGAAGCGCACTTTCGGGCGGCGAGCGTAGCTCCGCCGGAGCGTCCGGTCGGTACGTGCGTGCGTTGAGAGCTCCCGCATAACGCCGCCTCGCTTGACCGAATGCCGCGGCGGGACTAGAACACTGGAGTCGCCGCCATTCTTTATTAGTCCAAAGGAGCTCCAGATGGACTGGGTATTTCTCGCCGGCCGGATTCTCTTCGCGATCATGTTCTTCAACTCCGGCCTCGTCGGTCACATTCTCGGCCGGAAGGGAACGGCCGCCTACGCGCGTCAGAGCGGTGTGCCCTTGGCGGAGTCGAGCGTAGTCGCGAGCGGTGCGATGATCATCGTCGGTTCGGTGCTGGTGGCGCTCGGCGCCTGGGGCGATCTGGGCGCGCTCCTGATCGCCGCCTTCCTCGTTGTCATCACGCCCGTGATGCACGCCTTCTGGCGCGAGAACGAGCCGATGACGAGGCAGCTCCAGCAGATCAACTTCCTCAAGAACGTCTCGCTGCTCGGCGCCGCGCTCATACTCTTTTATGTCTGGAACCAGCTTCAGGGCTCGGCCGGCCTCTCACTGACCGACCCGCTCTTCGCTCGCCGTTAAGATCACGCCGTGCCGCCGGCGTTAACCACCCGGGCGCTCGTCAAGCGCTTCGGACGAACGACCGCGCTTGCCGGAGTAGATCTGGAGATCGAGCCGGGCGAGCTGGTTGGCCTACTCGGGCCCAACGGCGCCGGGAAATCGACGCTGACCAAGATCGTCTGCGGCATCGTCCGCTCGAGCGGCGGCGAGGCGAAAGTCTGCGGCGCTCGCGCGGGCTCGCGTTCGGCACGGGCGGCGATCGGCTACCTGGCCGAGCTCTTTCGCTTCCCCGACTGGCTCAGCGCGGAGGAGGTGCTGGTGCTGCACCAGCGACTGGCGAGCTCGCGCGGGGGCGCCGGCGAGCGGAAAGACCTGCTCGGGCTGGTGGGCCTGACGGACGCTCGCCGCGTGCGCGTCTCGGCGATGTCGAAAGGGATGCAGCAACGGCTGGGGGTGGCCCAGGCGCTTGTCGGTCAACCGCGGCTCCTACTCCTCGACGAGCCGACGAGTGCGCTCGATCCCGCCGGAAGGCGCACGGTGCGCGAGCTACTCGAGAGCTTGCGCGAGCGCGAGATCGCGGTGCTGCTCAACTCGCACCTGTTGAGCGAGGTCGAGCTCGTCTGCGACCGCGTCGCGATCCTTTCGCACGGGAGGCTCGTCGCGGCCGGCGCGATGAACGAGCTGACGCGGTCGCGCGGGCTGGAGGTCGAGACAAACGCGGGAGTGCGCCTGATCGAGGATGTCGGACGCGAGCAGGTACCGCAGGTGGTGCGCGAGCTGGTGAGCGCGGGCGAAGACGTGTTTTCGGTGCGCCTGGTGCGCTCCACGCTCGAAGAGGCTTTCCTCGAGCTGACAGGGAGTGATGCGGCGTGAACGCGGCGCTGGTTGCCGTCTACGCCTTCCGCGAGACGCTGCGCCGGCGCGTTTTCCTGGCCGTGCTCGTCCTGACCACCGTCTTCATTGCGCTCTACTGGCTGGGGGCGCGTTTCGTCTTCTCGAAAACGAGCGGCTTCTCGGGCAACCCGGTGGTGGACGAGAACGTGGTGCGCGGCGCCTCGGTCTTCGGGCTGGCGCTCTTTGCCACCTACTTCCTCGGTTGCGTGCTTGCGATCTTTCTCACTCTGGGAGCGATCAGGGGCGAGGCGGAACGGGGCCTCCTGCAGCCGCTCGTTGCGCGTCCCGTCGGCCGTTCGTCGTTGATAGGCGGCCGGCTGTTGGCAGCCGTCTTGGTCTGCGTTCCGTACGTGGTGGTCGTGTATGCGATCGTCCTCGCGATCACACGGCACACCCTGCACTGGGCGCCCGACCGTCAGCTCGAGCCGATGCTGGCGCTGATGCTGGCGGTGACGATCATCGCCGCCCTCTCGCTGCTCGGCTCGGTCTTCCTGGCGCCGATCGCGAACGGGATCACCGTCTTCATGCTGCTCGGCATCGGCATGGTCGCCGGTCTCCTTGGCCAGATCGGAGTCGTCATGAAGATCCACTCGCTGGAGCGAATCGCCGAGGCAAGTTCGTGGGTCGCGCCCTTCGAGGCGCTCTACCAGCGCTCGCTCTTCGCATTGACGGCCGAGACCTCCGGAGTAACGAAGACCGTGTTGTCCCTCGGGCCGTTCGGCGGTCCCCAAGCCGGTCCCAGTCAGCTCTGGCTCTGGTCGCTTGCCTACCTCGCGCTGGTTACCGCCGCTGTGCTCGCGGTATTCGCGCGGCGCGACCTCTGAAAGAAAAGCGGGCGGGGCGAAGCCGAGCGCGGTCAGGCGGTGGAGTGCTTCATTTGAAACGAGTTCTTAGGGCAGTCGCCGACGCAACTACGACGAGATTCGGCACGGAAACGGCACAGTCACGTGTGCCCTTCCTCGGTACCGTTCCCCGCCCCGTGGGAGGGGGGGTGATGGGTGGGCAAAAGGCGCTCGGACGCCGCGCCCGCGGCGGAAGGACGGGTGTCCTCAATCGCATCCGTATTCGTCGCTCGAGAAAACGAGAGAAAGGTCGTTCTCCGGGAGGAGGCAATCTCGGTCTCCAGCCCGAGGTTTAGAAGCTCGTACCCGGGTAAGTTGGGCTTCTAGCGACGAGGAGGATCATGGCAACGCAAAACGAGTACGTGATCGAGACCGAGGGACTGAAGAAGAGCTTCGGTGGACAGGTGGCCGTGGACGGTGTTGACCTGTGCGTTCCGCGCGGCTCAGCCTTCGGTTATCTGGGCCCCAACGGCGCCGGCAAGACGACGCTGATCCGGATATTGCTCGGGCTGACGCAGCCGACCGCGGGAACGATGAAAATACTCGGTCGCCCGATGCCAAAGGAGCGCTCGCAGGCGCTGGCGCGAGTCGGGGCGATCGTCGAAGAGCCCGGCTTCCACAAGCACCTGAGCGGGCGCGAGAATCTCTGGGTCGCCGCAGCCGCACGCGAGCCCGCTGCGCACCTTCGTATCGACAAGGTTCTCGAGCAGGTTGGGTTGACCGATCGGGCCGACGATCACGTCTCGACCTACTCACAAGGCATGCGCCAGCGGCTCGGCATCGCGCGCTGTCTTCTCTCCGACCCCCAGCTTTTGATCCTGGACGAGCCGACCAACGGGCTCGACCCGGGCGGTATTCAGGAGTTCCGCGCCCTCGTCCGCTCTTGGATTGCCGAGGGGCGGACGCTCGTCCTCTCGTCACATCTGCTGGACGAGGTCGAGAAGATCTGCGACCACGTAGCGATCGTCGACCGCGGCAAGATCGTCGCCCAGGGCTCTTTGAGCGAGCTTTCGACCGGCGACGACGGCGCGATCACGATCGGCTGCGACGAGCCGCACAAGGCGCTCGGCGCCATCGACGGCACCGGCTCGCTGCGCGAGGTGGAGGAGACCGCGGGCGGCCTGCGTGTCCTGGTGATGCCCGACGCGTCGCTCGAGAAGGTGGCGTCCGAGCTCAACACGAGGCTGGTCGGAGCCGGCATTGCCGTGCACCGCCTCGAACCTTCCCACGTCTCGCTCGAGCACCGTTTCTTGGAGATCACGCGCCGATTGGGAGAAAACTCATGACAACCTCGGAGAGTGCCGTTCAGGTTTCGAAGCCGCCGCACCTGCTCTTTCGTCTAGAACGCGCCGAGTTGCTCAAGCTGCGCAAGAGCCTCGGCGTCTGGATTCCGACCGCGATTCTGACGATCGGCGTCATCGTCATCATGTACACGGCCGTGGAGCTCTTCCACGTCTCGAACTCGGTCAAATACGGCCCGGCGGGCGGTACGGCCAACTTCGAGCGAGCGCTTTTCCTGATGGGTCAGATCGCCGGCATGATTGCGGCGGCATTGGTCGGCGCGGCTGCCGGCACGCAGGACCTCAGCTCGAACGTCTTTCGGGATCTTGTCTCGACCGGACGTTCGCGCATGCGCCTGTTTCTGGCGCGTATTCCGGGCGGCCTGGCGATGCTCCTGCCGTTCGTGGCCGTTGCCTATGCAATCGCCGCCGTCCTCAGCGTCGTGCTGGCGGGGGGTCTGGCTACCCCGAGCGTGACCCTGTTCGTGAAGGCCGGCTTGTACGTGCTGTTCAGCGCCGGCGTCGTTTACGTGATCGCGCTCGGGCTCGGCTCGCTGGTCGGGTCGCGGGCGGCCACGATCAGCATTCTGATCGCCTACCTGCTGCCGGTGCAGGCGATCCTGCGCAACATCACCGTGCTCGGTAGGGCTCGCGACGGGCTGCTGAGCGTGGCGGTGGAACGGATCTCGCCGCTTCCGCCTCCCGATCCGCACGATGCGGTCAGCATGTCTCTGGCTACCTCGCTGATCGTGCTCGCGCTTTGGGTAGCGATCTTCGGCGGGCTCGGGCTCTGGCGCACTCAGAAGCGCGACGCCTAACAACCCGCGGCGGCGATGCCGCTTCTCGTAGATCAAACTCCGTCAGAGAGAGGATGACTGATGACCAGCTTGGAAGGCACGACCCAGCTGCCACTTTCCCTACGCCTGCCCCTCAGGCTCGAGCGCGCCGAGTTCCTCAAGCTGCGCAAGAGCCGCGGCGTCTGGATTCCGCTCGTGCTTCTCACGGTCGGCGCGATCATCGTCACATACGCCGCGCTGGAGCTCTTCCACCTCTCCAACTCGACCAAGTACGGTCCGGCGGGGGGTACGGATAAGTTCCAAATCGCGCTGACGCTGCTGGGCCAGATCGGCGGGATGATCGCCGTTGGACTGGTCGGCGTGGTCGCCGGTACACAGGATCTGAGCTCCGGTGTGTACAGAGATCTCGTCTCGAGCGGGCGCTCTCGAGCGCGCCTCTTTATTGCGCGCGCCTCCGGCGGATTGGCACTCGTGCTGCCTTTCGTCGCCGCGGCCTATGCCCTTGCCGCCGTGCTTTGCGTCGCGCTGGCCGGGGGTCTTTCGACTCCGAGCGTGACCCTCTTCGTCAAAGCGGGATTGTGGGTGTTGCTCAGCGCCGGCGTCGTCTACATGCTTGCCCTCGGGCTGGGCTCGCTGGTGGGCTCGCGTGGGGCCGCAATCAGCGTTCTGATCGCCTACCTAATCCCGATTCAGGGGATTCTGCACGTCATCGGCGCGCTCGGTAAGTCGCGCGACGCGCTCCTGAGCGTGGCGATGGAGGGGCTCTCGCCGCTTCCGCCGACGGATACGGGGAACCTGGTCCTCCCGTCTCACGCGACCTCGGTGATCGTGCTCGCACTCTGGGTTTCGATCTTCGGCGGCCTCGGGCTCTGGCGCACGCTCGCGCGCGACGCTTGAGCAACGCCGCCGGAGTACCGTTCGAACGATGAGAGAGCGTCTGCAGAAGGGGGGAGCCGGGCGGATCAGGCCCGTTCTGATCGACGTCGGGCTCTTCCTGCTCGTTCTCGCAGCGACCACGACCTGGGCCAACCGCAGCACGATGCTCGCCTACGCGATTCCGCTTGGCCTGGCGCAGTCGCTGCCGCTGCTCGTGCGCCGTCGCTACCCGCTGACGGTCTTCGGCGTGGTGGTGGCCGCGGCCCTTTTCTTCGAGCTGCGCTACGACTCGCTGCCTCCGTTCGCCTCGGCGCTGGCGATGTACACGGTCGCCTCGCACGTCGCCGATCGCCGTTCTTCGCTGCACGCCGGGCTGCTCGGCCTGATCGTTCTCTCGACCTCGCCGCTCTTCCTGCAGGAGCAGTCGGACGAGCGCATCGGCCACCTCGTCATCGTGCATCTGATCGGTTTCACCGTCGCCTGGATAATCGGCGACAACGTGCGCGCCCGTCGCGCCTATCTCAGAGAGCTGGAAGAGCGCGCCGAGCGGCTCGAGCATGAACGGCACGAGAGCGCGTCGCGGGCGACCCGCGAAGAGCAGGAGCGGATCGCGCGCGAGCTGCATGACGTCATCGCCCACTCGGTCAGCGTGATGGTTGTTCAGGCCGCCGCGGCGCGGGACGTCTTCGAGCGGCAGCCCGAGCGGGCACGCGAGGCTTTGAGCTCGATCGAGGAGAGCGGGCGCTCGGCTCTGACCGAGCTCAGGCGCCTGCTCGGGATCGTGCGCACCGATGATCCCGAGAGTCGCGAGCCGCAACCCGGCCTGGCCGCGCTCGAGTCGCTGGTCGAGCAGGTTCGGGCGACCGGGTTGGAGGTCGAGCTGGACGTGGAACCGGGCTTGAGCGAGCTTCCGGCCGGCGTCGGCCTTTCGGCCTACCGGATCGTTCAGGAGGCGCTGACGAACACGCTCAAACACTCTCGCGCCAGCCGGGCCCGGGTTCAGATCGCCCGGCGCGGCCAGGAGCTGGCGATCGAGGTGACGGACAACGGAAAGGGTCCCGGCGAGGCGTCGGGGAACGGGCACGGCCTGATCGGCATGCACGAGCGGGTGGCTCTGCTCGGAGGCGAGCTCGAAGCCGGGGCGCAGGCCGGCGGCGGCTTCGCCGTTAAGGTGCGACTGCCGATAGGCCAGAAAGGGCAGAGTTGAGCATCCGCGTTCTCATCGCCGACGACCAAGCGCTCGTACGCAGCGGCTTTCGCATGATCCTGGAGGCGCGCGACGACCTCGCGGTGGTGGGGGAGGCCGAGAACGGCGCCCAGGCGATCGACTTGGCGCGCGAGCTCCAGCCCGACGTCGTTTTGATGGATGTGCGGATGCCGGTGCTGGACGGGGTGGAGGCGACTCGGCGCCTGCTCGAGACGGGCTCGGAAGCGCGGGTGATCATCCTCACCACGTTCGATCTCGACGAGTACGTCTTCGAGGCGTTGCGCGCCGGCGCCAGCGGCTTTCTGCTCAAGGACGTTCAACCGGCGCAGCTGGTCGAGGCGATCCGTGTCGTCGCCTCGGGCGAGGCGCTGCTGGCCCCCTCGATCACGCGCCGCCTGCTCGATCGCTTCGCGGCCTCGCTCGCAGCATCCGAGCGGGGGACGCCGCCCGAGCTCGACTCGCTGACACCGCGCGAGCTCGAGATCCTGCGTCTGATCGCCTGCGGGCTCTCGAACTCCGAGATCGCGCGGAAGCTGTTTGTGAGCGAGACGACCGTCAAGACGCATGTCTCGAGCGTGTTGCGCAAGCTGCATCTGCGCGACCGCGTTCAAGCTGTCGTGCTTGCGTACGAGGCGGGGCTGGTCAAGCCGGGCCCGGTCTAGGCGTCGCCCGCAAGCGCCTTTTCCAAGCGCTCGAGGAACTGCACCTGGGCCGGAATGAGCCTCTGGCTGGCCTGCACCGGCGATACCCAGATGGCGCGGTCGAGCTCGGGGAACTCGCGCATCTGCCCGGAGCCGCGCGGCCACTCCGTCTCGAAGCTGTTGCTGCGAATTCGCTCGGCGTCGAGGTCGCCCTGGACGGCGAAGACGACGACCCTCTTCCCGTTCGCCTGCCTGACCTCGCCGAGCTCGAGATACGGCTCCTGCGGCGGCGGCGAACCGAGCTCCTCGCCGAACTCCCGCTTGGCGACCTCGAGCGTGTTCTCGCCCTCCTTCATCTCGCCTTTCGGGATCGACCAGGCGCCCGCGTCCTTCCGCTCCCAGAAGGGGCCGCCCATGTGTCCGATCAGCACTTCGAGCCCGGCCTCGCCGCGGCGATAGAGAAGGATCCCAGCGCTCGTCTTCATTCTTAGGTCGGTAGCGAATTGGACTCCCGCGTCGCGGCGAGGCAACGCGGGAGTCCGGAGCGAAGATTAGCTCGCGAAGGACGTGATGCCGGGCGCACGCGGCGACCCGACGACGCTCGCAGCCGTTGCTACGCCGTCTCGGGCTCGATCAGACCGCGCTCGGCGATCTCGGTCTCGCGCATCTTGTACTTCTGCACCTTGCCCGAGATGGTCATCGGGAAGCCGTCTACGAAGCGGATGTGGCGCGGGATCTTGTAGCGGGCGATCTGGCCGCGGCAGAAGTCCTTGACCGCCTTCGCGTCGAGCTCGGAGCCCTGGCGAGGGATGATCCAGGCGCAGATCGTCTCGCCGAACTTGGGGTCGGGAATGCCGATCACCTGCACGTCCACGATCTGCGGGTGCGAGTAGAGGAACTCCTCGATCTCGCGCGGGTAGATGTTCTCGCCGCCGCAGATGATCATGTCCTTGATCCGGCCGACGATGTTCAGGTAGCCGTCGTCGTCCATCGTCGCCAGGTCGCCGGTGTGCATCCAGCGCGCCGCGTCGATCACGTCGCGGGTCGCCTCCTCGTCCTCCCAGTAGCCGAGCATCACGCAATAGCCGCGCGTGCACAGCTCGCCCGTCTGGCCGCGGCGGATGGTGCGCCCGTTCTCCGGGTCGATGATCTTCACCTCGACGTGCGGGTGCACCGGGCCCACGGTCGCAACGCGCTTCTCGAGCGGATCGTCGAGGCGCGTCTGGGTCGAGACCGGCGAGGTCTCGGTCATCCCGTAACAGATCGTCACCTCACTCATGTGCATTTCGCTCTGCACCCGCTTCATCGTGTCGATCGGGCAGGGAGAGCCGGCCATGATGCCGGTGCGCAGGCTCGAGAAGTCGGTCTTCTCGAACTCGGGCGAGGCGAGCTCGGTGATGAACATCGTCGGGACGCCGTAGAGCGCCGTGCAGCGCTCCGCGCTGACCGTCTCCAGCACTTCTTTCGAGATGAAGCCCTCGCCCGGGATGACGATGCAGGCGCCGTGCGTGACGATGGCCATGTTGCCCAGCACCATCCCGAAGCAGTGGTAGAAAGGCACCGGCAGGCAGACGCGATCGGCGGGCGTGTAGGCGAGTGTCTCGCCGATGAAGAAGCCGTTGTTCAGGATGTTGTGGTGCGAGAGCGTGGCGCCCTTGGGAAAGCCGGTCGTGCCCGAGGTGTACTGGATGTTGATCGCCTCGTCGAAGTCGAGCTCGGCCTCGCGCGCGGCGAGCTGCTCGTCGGAGACCTCCTCGGCGCGTGCCAGCATCGCCTCCCAGCCCTCGCCCAGCACGATCGAACGAGTCAGGGCGGGCGCCTCGGCGGCCCGGAGCAGCGCGCGATAGTTCGTGTTCCTGTAACCCGGCGCCAGGATCAACATCGTGCAGCCAGACTGGCGCAGCACGAACTCCAGCTCGTGCGCCCGGTAGGACGGATTGATGTTGACCATGATCGCCCCGATACGCGCCGTGGCGAACTGCACCACCACCCACTCGGCCACGTTCGGCGCCCAGATGCCGACCCGGTCTCCCTTCTGCACGCCTTCGGCGATCAGAGCGCGGGCGCAGCGCTCGACCTGCTCGTCCATCTGCGCGTAGGTCCAGCGTATTTGCTGGTGCCGGGAGACGAGCGCCGGGGAGTCGCCGTGGGCGGCGACCACCTCAGCCCACATCTGTCCGATCGTCTCGGCGCGGAGCGGGACGTCGGAGAGACCCTGGGAGTATGCGAGCGCTTTCTCGGTCATGCCTGGCGCCGAGTATCGCCGACCGAATCGAGTCCTGCAACCCGAACGCCGTCGCCGGCTAGTCGACGATCTCGATGCCCACCGCCAGCGCCAGGACATCGGCCGCCTGCACCACGTCGGCCCAGGGCATCCTCACGCCGCGCAGGCGCTCGGGGTTGCCAACCCCGGCGAGCTTGCAGCCGCGGATCTCGCTCTCGATGAAGGTCGCTCCCGCCAGAGTGATGCCGCTGAGGTCGCAATCGCTGAACACGACCGAGGACAGGTTGGCCGCGTAGAAGTCCGCCTCTTCCAGCCGGCAGCTCTCGAAGCGGACGCGCAGCAGCCTGGAAAAGCGGAAGCGAGCGAGGTCGATGCGGCAATCGGCCAAGACGACGTCCTCGAGCGACGCGTTGCCGAGCGTCGCGCCGGTGAGCCGCGCTCCGCGAAGCTCGACGCGCTTCAGCGTCAGCGAATCGGCGGCGAGATTGGCCCAGCTGCCGGCGGCGACCGCGACATCGCTCAGGCTCGCACCCTGCAGCCTTGCGCCGCTCAGCTCCACTCCCTCCAGGCGGCTCTCCAGCAGCCGCAGCCCGGTCGCGTCGCGCTCGCCCAGGTCGAGATCCTTGAGGAGCATTCCCTCCAGCTCGAGCCTCCGCAGCTCGTCCGGAACCTCGTCCAGGCGGGCAAGCTCCGGCGGCAGATCCGGCGGCGTGGGAGATGAGGGCGCTCGCGACACGATCAGAGGGAGTCTCTCAGGTAATCGCGCTCGGCGGCCGAGCTCGAAGAAGCTCCCGCTTACGGACTTCCCGTGATCAGCAGCGACTGCTTGATCGTCCCGCGATCGCCGACCGCATCGAGCAGGCACTCGGCGACGTCGGCTCTGTTGACGCGGTCCTTGGCCGTCACGGTCTCGTCCGGGCCGACGAGGCGGAAGCCGACCTTAGGCTTGTTCTCGAGCAGCGTCGCGTAAACGATCGTCCACTCGAGGTCGGAGCTCTCGAGCAGCTTCATCCCGGTCACGTCGTCCTTGGCCATCCCGCGCACCAGTCGAGGAAACAGCTTCATCGTTCCGGTCGGCCTGAAGTTCGGAGTGGCGATGAAGCTGGACATGCAGACGACTCGCTTGACGCCGCTCTCCCCGAGCGCCGTGATCAGCGACTGGGTCGTCTTCTCGATCAGCTTGCGCTTGGCGCCGCCGATCGTGTTGATGACGGCGTCCTGCCCCTTCAAGGCGGCGTTCAGATCGCTGATGAAGATGGCATCGCCGTTCACGACGCTGAGACGCTCGTCACTCAGCTTCACGGTGGACGGATCGCGCGCGAAGGCGGTGACCGTGTGCCCGGCCGCGAGCGCCTGCTCGACGACCAGCCGGCCGGTCTTTCCATTTGCTCCAAGAACGAGAAGCTTCACTTTGATCCTTTCCTGCCGGTGCGTTTGCTGGCCACATCTTCCCAGATTCAATCCGAATCGCCCGCGCCGCGGGCGCCTACGGGGTAGCGTTCGCCGGCGTGAAGCTCTCAACCGGCGCGGAGCTGCGAATCACGGGCAGTGAAGGCCTGCTCAGCGTCGTTTGCATGAACGGTGGTCAGCGCGCCGAGGTCGAGGGCACCTGGAGCCCGACGATCGAGTGGCTGCTGGAACGGCTCCGCCCCCGCTTTCCCGAGGTTCGCTTCGCCGAGCTGCGCTACCGCGTCAAGTCCTGGCGCCGCTTCGACGAGTGCGTCCGAGATGCCCGCGCCGCGATCGAGGCGGCCGGCGGAGAGAAGACAATCCTGCTCGGCTTCTCGATGGGCGGCGGCGTGGCGATCGCGACCGCCGCAGAGCCGTCGGTCGAGACGGTCGTCGGGCTGGCGCCCTGGATTCCGCCGCGCCTGCCGCTGGAGGGACTGCGCGGACGCCGCCTCGCGGTCATTCACGGCTCGCTCGATCGGGCGCTGCCGGGGATTCCCGGTGTTTCGCCGCGCCTTTCCCGGGCCGGCTTCGAGCGAGCTCGCGCGCTTGGCGTCACGGGCGACTACACGCTCATCCCGGGCGCGGTGCACGGGATAGCGCTGAGCCCGCTCGGGCTGGGGCTGGTTCCGCTGCCGCGGGCGAAGCGCTGGGCGGAGTTGGTGGCGGTCGAGCTGGAGCGGGGCTAGCCGGTTCCGGCAGACGTCTGAATCGGTTCGAGGGCGCGGGCCGCGGCGAGTAGGAGATCGCGGTTCGGAGCGACGATCAAGGCGTAGACGCCGCTTTTCTCTAACCAGCCCCTTCCTCCGATGACCACCATGCTGCCGGCGGGTGCCGGGTGGCTCGGATCGGGCCAGAAAACGATCTCGGGGTCGGCCTTCTGTTCATGGATAACGACGCCGCTTCCGCTCGGCGCTTCGGGCGAGGGGCTCTCCGACCATAGAGCAGTTGCCTGGCCGTCCCCGTAGTGCAGCTCGATGCCGGTCTGGACTATCGGCGCGGGTCCGCCGTTTCGATCTGGCGAGCTCGCAGTCGCGCGGGAAACACCCGTGAGCGCGAGGGAGGAGACGCTCTTGCCCGCCCAGAGAGCGCTCGGAAGCGCTTCGACTGCACCGGACAGATCGGTCGAAGCGACCCTAAGGCTAGGAGCAGCCTGGTTCGAGGTCTGGTTTGTGTTTGTTCCGAATACCAGGGTCAGGCTGAGACCCTTATACGCTGGAGTCTCCGGCGGAACGATCTTCTTTGGCTGGGAGAAGTCGCCGCTCCCGGCTGGGAGCGTCTCGATCGAGGCTATCTCGATCACGTATTGGGCCTTGTTCCTCTGGAACTCGACTCGCAGCGGCAGCGAGCTCGCTTTGTCGATAGCAACGCGCTCCGTACAACCGGTGGAGATGCCATTCCCGAAGACGCCGCCTAAAGGACACTCGTCGGCATTGATGTTCGTCCATTCGATCCAGGTCGCATCATGCCCGTCTACCATCCCGGTGCCCGCTACCTCGGCGGTTCCGTCCTCGAGCGCCGAGCGGTAGTTGTCGAAGAAACCGGTCATCCACTTGGGGAGGGCGGGCTGCCCGCCCGGAAGGTCTTGCGGGGTCGAAGTCCAGGTCCTTTCCGGCGTTACGAGCGTCTCACCGATGATTGCGCTCGCGAAGACTCCGCTGGCTTCGTTGCTCCACTTGAAGCGCTCGAGACCGCGCTCTCTGTCGGCCCATATCTCGGTCGTCCGGATTATCGGCGTCTCCTGGCCCGAAGAGAGATCGACGTAACCCCCCGAATCTGTGATGTGGTCGTGGAAAACGACATGAAGCACGGGCTGGTCTTCTATCGCCGCCAGAGCCCGGCCCACGACCGACGAGCCGGGCCCGTGCTGCCAGGGCGCGATCAGTCCGACGGCGATAATCGCAGCGGCGAGCGTGAAGGCGGGCACGAGGCGTCGCACGAGGTACGAGCGCTTCCGACCCCGTACAGGCCCTGCGGCTTGCGCGGGCGCCTCGGCGCGGCGGACGACATCCTTCCAGTCGGGCTGGTTGTCTCGGTCGACGAGCGCCTCGAGGCGCGCGATCAGCTTTCGGTGATCGTTCATCGTTCCATCCCTTCGCGTGAAAGTGCCTCGGCGAGCTCCTCATGGGCGCGGGCGAGCGTGGCGGCCACCGTTCCCTCGCTGATCTCGCACAGCTCTGCGATCTCGGCGTAGGGAAGGTCGGCGAAGTGGCGCAGGAAAACGATCAGCTTGCGCCGCGGCGGCAGCATTCGCAGCGCCTCGGCCAGGTCGTGGTCGCGCTCGGGCCGCGGAACAGCAGCCTGCTCGAACGCCTCGTCCGGCAGCACCTCATGGCCGTTTCGATGCTCGTCGAGAGCGACCCGAAAGGCGATCCGCCAGACCCAGCCCTCCAGCGACCCCTCGCCGCGGAATCGATCCTGCTCCCGCAGCGCCCGGGCGAAGGCCTCCTGCACCGCGTCGTGCGCCCGCTCGAAGCCTCCGCAAATCGGAGCCAGGCCGTTTCGGAAGGCGCCGAAGCGGTTCCGGTACAGAAGCTCGAGCTCTTTGGCTGAAGTACCCACTGGCAGGTAGACGCGAAGTCAGCCCGGATTCTTTACCGAATCCGATCGCGGCGCTTCACACGGGAGGCGAGGCATCGGCGTCGAGCAGCTCTCGCGCCCGTTCCAGTTTCGAGGCGTCAACCATGACCTCGGTTGGGCCGCTCAAATATGCCCCCGCCCCGGCTCCCCAGGCGCCGGCGGCGATGTCGGTCAGGCGGTGGTAGCAGCGGATCCCTTCCAGGCGAAGTCGCCCGCAGAGCATCTCGGCATCGAGGCCGCTGGCGACAACGGTCAGGCGAGTCTCTTCCATCGCGGATGAGACTAACGAACTCGCCGCGAGTGGTCTTGTCGCCTGCTCCCTCGAGCGGCGAGCGCGCATGTCGGTTACGGTGGAAACGTGGAAGGTTGCCCAGTCTGTGAGAAGCACCAGGGCAAGGGCATGCTCGTCGGCGAGGTGCTGTACGAGGACGAGCAGGTTCTGATTTCGCATGCGCCTCCCGCGATGGTAGGTGGCTACCTCGGCTACTTCTTCGTCGACGCGAAGCGACACGCTCGTGGCCTGGCCGAACTCTCAGACGAGGAAGCCTGCGCGCTGGCGCGGATCGTCACGCGCCTGGCGAAGGCGCTCGAGCGGGACGGCGCCGAGCACGTCTACGCCTTCACCTTCAACCACGTGCCGCATCACCACGTTCAGGTGGTCGCCCGCCACCCGGGCACTCCACGCGAGTTCTGGGGCCCGCGGGTAGACGAGTGGGACGACGCTCCGCGCGGCGACGCGGCCAAGATCGCCATCCTCTGCGACCGGCTTCGCGCGACGTTCTAGCGCGACCAGCTCGCCGCGCCACTGCTCCAGATCTTCGCGGGTCGGTATCTCTTGCGCAACCGCGCGGCTCGGCGAACGTCGCGGGGGAGGTCAGGCTTGCTTGCCGATCAGAGCGCTCAGCTCCTCGAGTTGACGCCCCATGCTGCCGCAGACCTGCTCGCAGAGCGCGAAGACGCCCTCGTCCACGATCCGGTAATAAGCGAAGATCCCGTCTCGGCGCCGTCCGACGATGCCCGCCTGCAGTAGCACGCCGAGGTGCTTGGAGACGTTCTGTTGCGAAGCGCCTGTGGCCTCGACGAGCTCGCTCACGCTTGCCTCGCTCTCGCGCAACCGGTCGATGAGCGTAATCCGCATCGGCTCGGCGAGCACGCGGAAGCGCGAGGCGATCAGTTCGCTGAGCTCGCTCGGGAGTGGGTGCGGCAGGCTCATGAAGAACACCATTCCATATCGATCGGGCGGTGCTCGTGCAGAAGTCGATCCAGCGGCGCGGCGGATGCCGGTTGTGTGCGTGCCTGCATCAGATCACCCGTCCGTCTCGTGGATGCAGCGGCAAGCCCGCACGCACCCAACCCACGAGGCCTCCGTCGAGATTCTCGACGTCGTAACCGGCTGCTCGTAGCGCCCGCGTTGCAGAGCCGCTGCGGCTTCCCGTGCGACAGACGGCGATGATCTTCTTACCCTGCGGAAGCTCTCGCTGGCGCGCCGCCAGCTCGCGAATCGGAATGTGCAGCGCGTCGCGGATCCGGCCCGCCCTCCACTCGCTCGGCTCGCGAACATCGAGCGCGACGGCGGCTTTCGTGCGTAACAGCTCTGCTGCCTGTGCGGAATCTATGCCTTCGTGGCGTGAGAAGAGGCTCATGTCCTCGACCTCAGATCGACTCGGCGTAGGCGGCTGGATCGTCCTGTGGCCGGCGCTCGGACGTGGTGACCTGAACCTCCAGAGACGCCGGCAGATCGATTGAGGCGGTGACGAGACAGGCTTCCTCGGCCTTTTCGGCTAGCTCGAGCGCAAGAGCCTCCTGGCCGGGGTCCGTTGCGATCGAGAGTCGCAGCTCGATTCGCCTGAAGCCGAAGCGATCGTCGTCGCGCATGCCGGCGACTCCATCCGCGCTCACGTGAAGCCGACGCAGCGTCAAGCCCTCGCGCTCGGCGAAGCCCGTCAGGGTGACCGCCAGGCACGAGGCCGCCGCCGCAACGAAGAAGTCCTCGGGGCTCCAGACGCTCGGCTCCTTCCCCTTGAACTCCGGCGGCGGCGCGACCTCGACTCCATGCTTGCCCGAGACGCGGGTGACGACCTTGCGGCCCGCCAGCCACTCGACCTCGAGCGGGAAGTGAAACTCCTTTATCGGCATATGACCTCCTGTCTGGTTTCCTTGCGTGAATGAGGCTCAGACGACCGGCAGCTGTGCTTCGTCTTCGGCGAGCAGCTCGTCGAAGAACTTGCCGATCGTTCCCGCCGGATAGGCGCCGATGAAGCCGTTTACCGGCTCGCCGTTACGGAAGACCGCGACGGTCGGGATGCTCTGAATTCCATACTGTGCGGCGATCGCGCTCTCGTTTTCTACGTCCACCTTGACCAGCTCGAGCCTGTCCGAGCGCTTGGCGACCTCGCTCTCGATCGCCGGCCCGAGCGCGCGGCAGGGAGCGCACCAGGCGGCCCAGAAGTCCACGACGACCGGAAGCTCGCTCGAGCGCTCGATCACATCACGTTCGAAGTTCTCCGTTGTGACATCCATCTTTGAATCCCCCTTCACTGCGAGTAGTGTGCATCCGGGAAAAACGGTGCTCGTATTACTACCATTATACAGCCGTATGGTTGTATAGTATTGCAAGATATGGCACTCGGCAAACCAACGGCAACGCACATCCTCCTCTACACCTCCGCCTGGTGTGCGTACTGCGAGCGGGCGAAGGCGCTACTCCAGCGCCACGGATTCGACTACGAGGAGATCGACATCGACGGCGACGATCGCTGCTGCCGTCTGAAAGAGCTGACGGGCGGCACCACCGTCCCGCAGGTGATCATCAACGGTGAGCCGATCGGCGGCTACGAAGAACTGCTCGGGCTCGTCCGTAGCGGTGCGCTCGCG
>Ga0209638_1000092_pt1 | contig 56737 bp, 46 predicted proteins | sample BarGraNGADG00211_FD_184490 | JGI IMG/M metagenome (GOLD analysis project Ga0209638, IMG submission 184490) | Arctic peat soil microbial communities from Barrow, Alaska - Barrow Graham LP Ref core NGADG0002-211 (SPAdes) (version 2) | ecosystem: Environmental > Terrestrial > Soil > Wetlands > Peat... | reverse complement strand
TGGACGCCGCCATCTTCTGCAGCTGGGCCCGCTGTGTCTGGGTCACCGGCAACGCCGGTGCGCTCATCACTGGCATAACCAAATGCTACCGCACTATTTCGCAGACAGAGCACTAGGAACGGAAGACCACCAGCGAGGTCACCTGAGCCCCTTCACCCGACTCAGCGGGTGGCGCCGGTGATCAGCCAGGCGTCGCCACGGGCTCGCCAGCCCAGGGCGAGCCCGCGCAGTGTCATGAAGACGACGAACGCCAGCCAGAGCACCGTCATTGCGTGTCCCTGGCCGGTGACGGTGTCCGTGCCGGCCAGCAAAGACCGACCATTAGCTCGAACCATCAGGATCAGGGGCAGATAGAGCCCGAGAACTACCACCTGTGCGACGGCAAGCCACAGGCCGTCGCCGGCTCCGATGAGCACCCCGTCCAACACGAACACGAACCCTGCGATGGGTTGGGAAAGTCCCACTACGACAAGGGCTGAGGCCAGCACCGACCGCACCGCGGGGTCAGAGGTGAACAGCACCGGTAGCACCGAATGAGTTGCCAGCACAAGGATTCCGAGCGCCCCACCACCGAGGACACCCCACAGCAGCATCGTTCGGGTGGCCGATCGGGCGAGCACTGCGTCGCCGGCGCCCAGAGCCCGCCCGGTCAGTGCCTGAGCGGCGATGGCCAGTGCGTCCAGGGAGAACGCGAGGAAGGTCCAGATGGTGGCCGCCACCTGGTAGGCGGCGAGCGGCACGTCTCCCAGGCCGGCAGCGACCCAGGCTGTCACCAGCAGGACAGTGCGAAGAGCCAGCGTCCGAATGAGCAGGGGGATGCCGTCCAGGGCCGCTCTCAGCACTCTCCCCGGGTGTGGGCGCAGGCTTGCGCTGAGCTGGCGGGCGCGGCGAGTCACGACGAGAACCAGGGCGGCCGCCATACCGCTTTGGGACAGAACTGTTCCCAGCGCGGAACCTGCGATGCCCAGGTGCAGGCCGTAGACGAAGAGTAGGTTGAGCACAATATTGGCGCTGAAGCCCACGACGGACGCCACCATGGGCGTTCTCGTGTCTTGAAGTCCGCGCAGGACTCCGGTCACGGCCATGGCCACCAACATCGCCGGGATGCCGAGCGCGGACACCCTCAGGTAGGTCACCGCCTGCGCCACGGCCGCAGGGGAGGCGTCGAACAGCTCGCATAAGGAGGCGGCATAGGTGGCGACCAGCCCCCCGACGACCAGGCCGATTCCGATGGCCAGCCACAAGCCATCGATACCGGCACTGACCGCCGCCCGTTCCGATCCAGCGCCCACGTGCCGGGCGACGATCGATGTGGTGCCGTAGGCGAGGAAGACGAAGATGTTGGCCGCGGTGATGAGCGCGGCACTGGCCACGCCAAGCCCAGCCAGCTGCGTGGTGCCAAGGTGGCCGATGATCGCGGAGTCGGCCAGCAGGAAAACAGGCTCGGCGACGAGGGCCAGAAAAGCCGGCACTGCCAGCCGCAGGATCTCACGACGCTGGCTCGAAGGCTCTGTCCGCAAGGAATCGCTGTGTTTCACCATCTCAGGTTTGGTCGCGTGGTGACCGGCCCTGACCGGCGTCCGCTGCAAATGTCACTCGGAGTTATCCTGGTCGGCCATTGTGAAGCGAGAGATGCTCCTATGAACGTGGCGGATGTCATGGCCCCTTTGGTCGCCTCCGGTCTGGGTGGGGACATGCCCGTGCATCTGAAGTGCTGGGACGGCAGTGAGCTTGGTCCCGTGGAATGCCCACTACAACTGACCATCACCAGTCCTTATGCCCTGCGCCGGTTGCTGTGGGCCCCCAACCAGCTGGGGTTCGCACGAGCCTACGTGGCCGGCGACATCCTCATTGGGGGGGACCTGCTGAAGGCTCTCACGGTGCTGGAGCAGGTTGCCGATCCCGAGTTCGGCCCGGGCGTCGTCACCGACGGCTCGACCCGGCAGGCGATCGTCAAGGCTGCTTTGCGTCTGGGGATCGTGGGCCTGCTACCACGGCCGCCAGCCGAGGAGGCGAAACTGGGCGGGCTGCGCCACTCGAAGGCCCGCGCCGCGAAGGCCATCGCCCACCACTATGACGTCGGCAACGCGTTCTACGAGCTGGTGCTCGGAAAGACCATGGCATACTCCTGTGCCTACTACGACCAGGAGCCGGGACCTGCGTTCGGCCTCGATGAGGCCCAGCTGGCTAAGTGTGACCTTGTCTCACGCAAGCTCGGACTCAAGCCGGGCATGCGCGTTCTCGACGTTGGTTGCGGCTGGGGGGCCTTTGTCTGCAAGGCTGCTCGCCAGTTCGGCGTGGAGGTCGTCGGTATTGCTCTTTCCGGTGAGCAGGCCGACTATGCCCGCCGCCGGTCCATCGAGGAGGGCGTCGCTGACTGTGTGGAGATCCGAGTCCAGGACTACCGCGATGTCAACGACGGCCCCTATGACGCGATTGCGAGCATCGGCATGGCCGAGCATGTGGGTCAAGCCATGCTGCCGCGGTACTCGGCGGACCTGTTCGCTTTGCTGAGCCCTGACGGCCGGCTACTCAACCACGCAATCTCACGGCGGCCCGGCCCGCCCGAGCGCTTCTCGCGGACATCGTTCATCGACCGATACGTCTTCCCCGACGGGGAGCTTGAGCCCCTGGCTGTGATGGTTGGGGCATTGGAGGAGGCCGGCTTCGAGGTTCGTGATGTCGAGTCGTTGCGGGAGCACTACGCCCTGACGCTGCGAGCGTGGGTGGCGAACCTTGAAGCCAACTGGGATCAGGCTGTTCAGCTCAGCAGCGCAGGTCGGGCGAGGGTCTGGCGGCTCTACATGGCCGGTTCAGCGCTCGCGTTCGAGGGCAACCGCCTCGGGGTGAATCAGGTGCTGGCGGTCCGCCCTGAAGCCCGTGGTGTCAGCGGCATGCCGCGGTCGCGAGCCTCGTTGCTTGCGCCCGACGTTCTTGCGCCGACCCTCACCCGAGGTGCTTGAGCGCCTCCCGGCGCGACAGTGGCGAGAGGCGGGGGCCGAGCTCGTCCACCCAGCACCGGACCCAGTCGGCAGCCCCGGTGCCAGATCGGGCGTACTGGCGCAACGACCAGCCGACGGCCTTGCGGATAAAGAACTCACGGTCGGCCAGGTTGGGCGTGATGCAGTCGACAAGGAGCTGTCGGTCGGTCTCCTGCTTGCTCGAGAGCTGGCTGAGGATGGCTGCCCGGCGCAGCCACAAGTTGTCAGCAACGGCCCAGGAGCGCATCCTGTCGAGCTCGGTCTGTGGGTGCGCTCTCACCACTGGGCCCACCCGGTGGGCGGCGATCTCGTCGACGAAATCCCACCACGCGCCCGACTCGACCAGGTAGCGGTACAAGGGCATGGCTGAGCGGTCCACGGCCCAGTGCCGGTAGAGGCGGTGGCCGCAGACGGCCACCGCGCCATAACGCTCCTCACGGAACTGGGCGTCATCCCACAGACCACGGATTGTCGCCTCCCACTGGTCGCGAAAGGTCAGGAGGTACGCGGGGTCGGCCAGCAGTGGTCGCAAGGTGGCCTTGAGCTTGGGTGCGCTGATGCCACGGAAAGGCATCGGGGACTTCATGTAGGCCTGTTGGCTCTTCGCCCGGGCAGGGTCGCCCGCCTTCTCGAGCTCACGCCGTACCGCATCGACCACGTCAGCTCGAACAGCCCCCATCGGGCCAGGATATGGCTTGCCTTGAGCTGTCCCATGTCTTGTGGGGCGGGGTGGGGGCGATCCGCGCCAACTATTTCTTGTGCACAAGGGGTGTACAACGTCTGCGCAGGTCAGCAGCCCGGACGGCGCGAATATTTTCTGCAGTACACAGGGTCCTCCCCAGGGTGTGCACAAGCGAACATGCCGTTAAGCACAACTTGTCCCCATGTTGTGCCCAAGGCTCGGTTGAGTCCCGGGGCATCCGGTCCTAGCGTGTCTGGTTCGTACCGATCGCTGCGCGAGCGACTCTCCACCGGCGCTCTGGTGGGGGTTGTCGGACCCGGGTGGTGTGCTGGTCATAGTCCGCTTGCAGGGTCGGTATCGAAGGGGGACGCTCGTGTCGCTGGCGGAGCTGAATACCAGGTCGTATGACGCACCCACCCAGTCCTCCTACGGGTCCGCTGACGATCGTCTGCCTCCCCAGGACGTGCACGCGGAGCAGAGCGTGATCGGCGGCATGCTGCTGTCCAAGGACGCGATCGCCGACTGCGTCGAAGGGCTCAAGGGTACCGACTTCTACCGCCCGGCTCATGAGTTGATTTATGACGCGATCCTGGACCTTTACAGCCGAGGCGAGCCGGCAGACGCCATCACCGTCTCCGATGAGCTGACCAAGCGCGGCGACCTGACCCGGGTGGGTGGGCAGGCTTATCTGCACCAGCTGATCTCTGAGGTGCCGACTGCAGCCAACGCCGGCTACTACGCGGAGATCGTGGCTGAGCGTGCGGTGCTGCGGCGGCTGGTCGATGCCGGCACCAAGATCGTCCAGATGGGATATGGCCAGGGCGGCGGCGACGTCGTGGACATCGTCAACGCTGCTCAGGCCGAGATCTATGCCGTGGCGGACAAGCGGGGCGGTGAGGACTACGCAAAGCTCGGTGACGTGCTCGAGGCGACCGTCGACGAGATCGAGCACGCCTCGGGTCGATCCGGTGAGATGACCGGTGTCCCAACCGGTTTTACCGACTTCGACAACCTCACGAACGGTCTGCACCCCGGTCAGATGATCGTCGTGGCTGCCAGGCCTGCAGTCGGAAAGGCACTGGCCCTGGACACCCCCCTGCCCACACCGTGGGGCTGGACCACGATGGGCGAGGTCGCTACGGGTGATCTCGTGCTCGGCGCCGGCGGAGGGCCGACCATGGTGACCCGAGCCACCGACGTGATGATGGGCCGGCCGTGCTTCGAGGTTGAGTTCTCCGACGGCTCGCTGATCGTCGCCGATGCCGAGCATCAATGGCTGGTCACCGTCGACTCCCAGGAGATCGTCGTGACAACGGTTCAGATACTCAGTCTGCTCTCGGCCGGGCGCTCCGTGTCTATCCAACGCGAGCCTGCAGCACATGCGGCGGCGATCGGTGAGGCCGCGCGGGGTGCGGTCGCGTGGAAGGTGACTGTCGTCAATCCGATCGAGTCCGTCCCGGTGCGTTGCATCGAGGTCGATGACGGGGCGCATCTCTACCTCGCCGGTGAGTCCATGATCCCCACCCACAACTCGACCTGGGGGCTGGACATTGCGCGGTCGGCGGCCATCAAGCACAAGATGGCCACTGTCCTGTTCAGTCTCGAGATGAGCCGCACCGAGATCACGATGCGCCTGCTCTCGGCCGAGGCCTCGATCCAGCTGCAGAACATGCGCAAGGGCACGATGCGTGACGAGGACTGGACCCGCCTGGCGCGAACGATGGGTGAGGTCTCAGATGCGCCTCTGTTCATTGATGACTCACCGAACATGTCGCTGATGGAGATCCGGGCCAAGTGCCGGCGTCTCAAACAGCGTGACAACCTGCGTCTGGTGATCATCGACTACCTACAGCTGATGAGCTCGGGCAAGCGCGTCGAGAGCCGCCAGCAGGAGGTCTCGGAGTTCTCCCGTGCTCTCAAGCTCCTGGCCAAGGAGCTTGAGGTGCCCGTCATCGCCATCTCGCAGCTGAACCGGGGCAGCGAGCAACGCACCGACAAGAGGCCACAGATGAGCGACCTTCGCGAGTCGGGTTGTCTGCCTGCTGACGTGCGGATCCTCAGGGCAGACACCGGCGTAGAAAGCACGCTGGGCGAGCTGCACGCCATGGGCGCCACCGATGTCCCGGTGTGGGCGCTGGATGACTCCTTGCGTTATGTGCGGCGGCACTTGACCCACGTGTTCCCGACCGGGGTCAAGCCGGTCTTCCGGCTGACTCTGGCATCGGGCAAGACGGTGCGCGCTACCGAGAACCATCCGTTCCTTGCTTATCAGGGGTGGACCCAGCTCGGTGACTTGCGCACGGGCTCGCGGGTGGCTGTTCCGCGGCATGTGCCGGCGCCGCACGAGCTCAAGGACTGGCCCGACGACAAGGTGGTGCTGCTGGCTCACCTGCTCGGCGACGGCTCCTTCGCCAAGGGTCAACCGATCCGCTACGCCAGCTTCGATGAGCAGAATCTCGGCGCGGTCACCAAAGCGGCCATGGTTCTTGGCGTCGACGCTGTGCGTGACGACTGCCCCACCTCGCGCCGTACGACGCTGCGCCTAGCCGCCTCATCGGCTCTTGGCCCAGGCAGACGCGACCCGATCGCCCAATGGTTGGATGAGCTGGGCCTGCTCGGTCTGCGGCGCGACGAGAGGTTCGTTCCTGAGCCGATCTTCCACGTGTCTAAGCGCCAGATCGCCTTGTTCATCAAACACCTATGGGCCACGAAGGGATCAGTCACCGTCAACAGGAACGGCCAGGGTGGACGGATCTGCTACACCTCACCGTCTCGACCGCTGGTGGACGACCTCTCGCGACTGCTGCTGCGCTTCGGCATCTCCACGAGGGTCTGCAACACCATGAAGTCCGGCTGTCGCAACGGGTACACCATCGACGTGTGCGGAGCCGATGACCAGCGCCGCTTCCTTCAGGAGATCGGCGTCCATGGTGACTGGTCGGTGCCCGCACAGCGGCTGCTGGAGCTGGTTCGCAACAAGGCGACCAGCACCACCATCGACGCCGTGCCCCTTCAGGTCTGGGACCGCGTCAGGGAAGCCATGGCCGAGAAGGAGATGACCGGCACGGAGCTCGCAGCGGATATGGGCCCGGTTTCCTGTGGCTCGACGATGTTGAGGCGCTCTGCGTCTCGCGAGCGGCTGGGCCGGGTGGCTGTCGTGCTCGGCGATGCTGACCTCGAACTCATGGCCGTCAACGACGTGCTCTGGGACTCGGTCGTGTCCATCGAGCCGGACGGCGTGGAGGAGGTCTATGACGCGACCGTGCTGGGCACCCACAACTTCATCGCGAACGGCATTGCCGTCCATAACAGCATCGAGCAAGATGCCGACCTGGTGATCCTGCTTCACCGCGAGTCGATGTATGAGCGTGAGTCACCTCGCGAAGGTGAGGCGGACCTCATCGTTGCCAAGCACCGCAACGGCCCCACAGATACGATCACCGTCGCGTTTCAAGGGCACTACTCTCGCTTCACGAACATGGCAACCAACTTCTGACTGGCACGCGTGTGATCTTCGCAAACAGCTGAGGTGCTTCGTGGAGCGGCCGCGGCAGCTGTCGTATCCCCGCTGATCATCGCGCCGCTACGACCCTGGGAGGCACCAAGCACGTGGCAACCGACCCGCGCACTCTGTCTCTTGTCGGTGAGAGCCTCCGAGTCCGCCCACGGTGGGAGCTGATCGTCGGCAGGTCTTCCCACAGGGTCGGGGCGACCTGGCCGGTCTCGGCTCAGCCGGCCGCGCGCTGCCTGGTTACGTCGGTACGCGGGACCCTTGCGATCGGGGCGGGTCTGAGGCCTACCGTGACGACAAACATTGACAGCGACCCCGAAGTGGCGCCAGTTTAGTCACTTCTGAGCATGCCGATTGAACCGTGTCACTGACTTCCGACGACAGGCCTGTCCTTCGTGAAGCATCGACCGCGGTCGTCAGGAGGATGAGCTTGCCCCTTCACCTCGTCGCGATCGGTGACAGCACCGTTGAGGGCCTTGAGGACCCAGGCCCCGATGGGGTCTACATCGGTTGGGCTGATCGGTTCGCCTGCTACCTGAACGTGATCCATCCGGGCCTGCTCTACGCCAACCTCGCGGTACGCGGGCAGACAGCTCGGCAGGTTCGTGAGACGCAACTGCGGGCGGCACTGGCCTTGGCGCCTGACGTCGCCCTGGTTGTGGCTGGCGTCAACGACGTGCTGCGGCCCAGGTTCGACCGCGACGGGCTGCGCGATGACCTGTGCGCGATGCACGCCGAGCTGGCCGCGGCGGGCGCTCGCGTCCTCAGCTTCACGATGCCGGACATGGCGCGTGTGGCGCCGCTCGCGGTCGTGTTGCGCCGGCGACTGGAGTTCCTGAACTCGGTCACCTTGCAGTGTCGTGAGCGCTACGGCTCCCTTGTCGTCGACCTCGACTCGGTGCCCGCCGCTGGCCACCCGGCGTTGTGGCACACCGACCGGTTGCACGGAAACAGCGAAGGGCATCGCCGCATCGCAGCCGCCCTGGCAGAAGCCGTCGGGTACCAGGTGGCGGACTGGCGGGCGGAGCCGCCCTGCGAGCCAAAGCTGAGCCGCTGGCGCGTCGCTCGTGATGAGACGGTGTGGGCCGGCTCGCACCTGCTCCCGTGGGCTTGGGAACATGCGCGTGGCCCCTCGCTGGGGGAAGCGGTCACCTGCAAGCGCCCGCACCTGTTGCCTGTGACCTGAGCGACTCGCGGATCGGTGGCCGCGTGCTGGTCGCCGCGTCACCACGGCACCACGGCACCACGGCACCACGGCACCACGGCACCACAGGATCTTGACACTGCATGTCTTCTGCGCGACGGGGCAGGTACCTTAAACCGGCGCGACCGGGCGGACCTTGGGCCCGGGCACGCCCCGAAGACCAGCTCATGGAGGCGATACTGAAGCTGACCCGCACCGTCGAAACATGCCTGCCCACACTTCGCCCAACGTCGGAGACCATTCATGAGCGCTCACCACGATCGCGGCGCCGACCAGCTGGCCGAGCACCGGGGCCGGTTGAGGACAGTACTGATGGTCACCGTCACCGTCCTGATCGCAGAGGTCATCGGCGCCGTGGTTTCTGGCAGCCTGGCCTTGCTGGCCGACGCCGGCCACATGCTCTCGGACGTGGCCGGTTTGACTCTGGCTTGGATCGCCTCCGTGCTAGCCCAGCGACCAGCGACTCTGGACAGGACCTGGGGGTACCGCCGAGCGGAGGTTCTGGCCGCCGCGGGACAGGCTTCGGTGCTCCTGGCGGTGGGTGGGTTCGTCATGGTCGAGGCTGTTCGTCGACTGATCGAGCCCCCGGAAGTGGCTGCGGGGGCGATGGTGGCCTTCGGGGTGATCGGGCTGGTCGGTAACACGATCGGTATCGCCGTCCTGGTCGCAGTGAGGTCGGAGAGCCTGAACATGCGGGCGGCGTTCACGGAAGTGGTCAGCGACGCGCTGGGATCCCTGGTGGTGCTCGTCGCGGCTGTCGTCATCGCGGTCACCGGCTGGATGCGTGCCGACGCGCTGGTGTCCCTGCTCATCGGGGCGCTGATCATCCCGCGAACTCTGAAGATCTTGCGCGAGAGTGTTGACGTTCTGCTGGAGGCCACTCCCAGGGGTCTGAAGCTGGGCGAGGTCCGCACGCATCTGCTCCAGGTCGGCCGGGTTCAGGCGGTGCACGACCTGCACGCCAGTCAGGTCGCCACGGGGCTGCCCGTGCTGACCGCGCACGTCGTGGTGGACGACTCCTGCTTCCAGGACGGGCACCTGCCCGCCCTGCTCGACGAGCTCCAGCGCTGCCTGGCCGGCCACTTCGACGTCGAGCACTCCACGTTCCAGTTCGAGGCCACCGGCCATGCCGGCCATGAACCGTCCGCGCACTCGTGACCCAAGGGGACACACGGGCGCTCGGCGTCCCCAGCCGTGGGGAAACACTGCCTCAGCCATGACAGCGGCCCTGGCGCACCCGGCATCTCATGGGCCATAATTCGCTGGCCTGCAACCCACCGGGGGCTAGTCCAGGGCACGCGATCTCGGAGGTACCTTCATGAGTCACGAACCCCTTGCCTGCATTCTGTCCCCGGACCTTCTGTACCGGCTCGCCCGTGAGTCCACCGACGAGCACCGGTCGGCGATCCTTCAGACCCTCGAGCTGGACCAGAGCTTCCGGCTGCGTCGCGCCGAGCTCGCGGCCCGCCACGTCGCCCGACCTGCTGAGGCCCTGGTCGAGGGAGTGGGCGGACGGCCGAACCGGAGCATCTACGACCAGGAGCACTCGACGTCGTACCTCCCTGGAACATTGGTGCGCAAGGAGGGGCAGGGGCCGGTCAGCGATGTCTCGGTCAACCAGGCGTACGACGGCTTCGGTCTGACGTACAAGCTGTACTGGGACATCTTCCACCGCGACTCCATCGACGACCAGGGGATGCCCATCGATGGCCTGGTTCACTACGGCGACGGGTATGACAACACGTTTTGGGACGGAGCCGGCCACATGTTCTTCGGCGAGGGTGACGGCGAGCTGCTGACCGACACCACCAAGGCCCTGGAGGTGATCGGTCACGAGCTCACCCATGGGGTGACCCAGTACGAGGCGAACCTGACCTACTCAGGCCAGTGCGGCGCGTTGAACGAGTCGATCTCAGACGTGTTCGGATCGCTGGTCAAGCAGTACCACCTGGCTCAGACGGCGGCCCAGGCCGACTGGCTCATCGGAGCGGACATCGTCGGCCCCGAGCTCGCCCCCGCGCTGCGGTCGATGAAGGCGCCAGGAACGGCGAACAAGTATGACAACCAACCGGCAGACATGGACCACTACCTGCACACCTCCACTGACGCCGGTGGCGTCCACACCAACTCGAGTATTCCAAACCACGCCTTCTACATCACGGCGAACACGCTCGCAGGCAATGCGTGGGAGGCACCGGGAAACATCTGGTACGACGCCCTTCTGGATCCGAAGGTGACACACAAGAACACCTTTGCCCTGTTCGCAGGAGTGACCCTGCGCCACGCACGGTCGCGGTACGGCACGACCAGCAACGAGGCCCATGCCGTGCAGGCAGGCTGGGAAGCCGTCAAGGTCCGGGTCCGTTGACACATGGTCGATATCTCCAGCGTGCGGGACCGTAGTGTGGACGGCGTCAAGGAGTGGTCGTGCAGGTGAGGCTTGTCCGCAGCGGTGGTCTTGTTGGTCTGGACTTGGTCGCCACACTCGATTCGTCCGACCTGCCCACCGACCAGCAGGACGTCGTCTCCAGACTGCTCACCGAGGACCTTCGGGGACCCGGCATTCGCCGGCCCGGTGGCGCAGACCAGTTCAGCTACCAGCTCGAGATCCAGCATGGCGAGTGCACGGTTCGTCGCCACTGGCAGGAGCCGGAGGTGCCTGAGGCGGTACGGCCCCTGCTCGCGGCACTGACCCGCCGGGCCAAGCCAGCCCGCTGATCTCGGGCGTCAACGCGAACGCCGAGGCGGAGCCGGCTCGATGCTGCCAGGGCTTCGCTTGACGCAGACATACCCTCAAGGGGTATTGTTTGTTCGTAGAGATATACCCCCACTGGGTACCTGCGAAGGAGTGAGGATGATGGCTGCCACCGAGCCGGGCTACCACTCGAACAAGGATGCCCACCTCAAGCGGCTGCGTCGCATTGAGGGCCAGGTTCGCGGCGTGCAGCGAATGGTGGAGCAGGATACTTACTGCATCGACGTGCTCACGCAGATCTCGGCCGCTACCAAGGCACTGGAGGCGGTCGCCCTGGCCCTGCTCGACGAGCACCTCAGTCACTGCGTCACCGATGCCATCCACACCGGTGGCGACACCGCATCGGACAAGCTCAAGGAAGCCTCAGCCGCGATCGCCCGTCTGGTGCGCTCGTAGACCATCCGAGCAGGACCCTACAGAGCTAGTCAAACCACGCGAACCATCACCAAGGAGAGCATCATGACCACCCAGACCTTCCCCGTGACCGGGCTGACCTGCGGGCATTGCGCCGGCGCCATCACCAGTGAGCTGAGCGTGCTGGCAGGCGTCACGGACGTGCAGGTTGACCTTGTCGTCGACGGCACCTCAACCCTGAGAGTTACCGCCGACAATGCTCTGACTGACGACGAGGTGGCCGTAGCTCTGGACGAGGCCGGACCATACCAGCTCGCCGCCGTCTGAGCGCGCCTCACAACTGGGCGTGAAGCCACCTGCCTCCACGCAGGTGCAGGAGAAGAGGACCCCGTGACCACCAGCGCCGACCAGCTCGCCCAAGCCCGTAGCGTCGAGCTCGTCATCGGCGGGATGACCTGCGCATCCTGCGCCGCGCGGATCGAGAAGAAGCTGAACAAGCTCGACGGCGTCAGCGCGACCGTGAACTACGCCACAGAGAAGGCCAAGGTGACGTATGCGCAGAGCGTCTCCCCGCGTGACCTGGTCGCCACGATTGAGGCGACCGGGTACACCGCGGCACTGCCTGCCCCGAAGGTCCGCAACGCCACCGTGGCGGGGTCGGCCGGCACTACGCAGGACGACGCTGAGCGGGACGAGAAGGACGACGAGGTCTCCCGACTGCGACAGCGGCTGCTGATCTCGGCGGCCCTGAGCCTGCCGGTGCTGCTGATGTCCATGGTCCCGGAGCTGCAGTTCGACAACTGGCAGTGGCTGGCCCTGACCCTGGCTTCCCCCGTCGTGGTGTGGGGTGCCTTCCCGTTCCACCGCGCCGCATTCACCAACGCCCGCCACGGGGCGGCAACGATGGACACCTTGATCTCGGTAGGTGTCAGCGCTGCGTGGATATGGTCGCTGTGGGCACTGTTCCTCGGCGGCGCCGGGATGCCCGGCACCCGAATGAGTTTCAGCCTCTTTGCCTCACGAGAGAGTGCAACGAACAACATCTATCTCGACGTCGCGTCCATGGTCACCGTGTTGATCCTGTCCGGTCGCTACTTCGAGGCCAAGGCCAAGAAGCGCTCCGGGGCTGCGCTGCGTGCCTTGTTGAACCTGGGCGCCAAGGACGTCGCAGTGCTGCGCGACGGGGCCGAGGTGAGGATCCCTACCGACCAGCTCGTCGTGGGGGATCTTTTCAGCGTCCGACCAGGGGAGCAGGTCGCCACCGACGGGATCGTCATGGAGGGCACTTCGGCGGTCGATGCTTCGATGCTGACTGGGGAGTCAGTGCCGGTTGAGGTCTGCCCCGGCGACGTTGTGGTCGGTGCCACCGTCAACGCGGGCGGGCGGCTGCTGGTGCGGGCAACCCGGGTCGGCTCCGACACTCAGCTGGCACAGATAGCCCGCATGGTCGAGGAAGCCCAGAACGGCAAGGCGCAGGTCCAGCGCCTGGCCGACCGGGTATCCGGCATCTTCGTCCCGGTTGTGATACTTCTGTCCATGGCCACCCTGGCGGCCTGGCTGGCGAGCGGACACTCCCCAACCGCGGCGTTCACCGCGGCAGTGGCCGTTCTGATCATCGCCTGCCCCTGCGCCCTGGGACTGGCCACCCCGACCGCTCTGCTGGTCGGTACCGGCCGCGGCGCCCAGCTCGGCATCATCATCAAGGGCCCGCAGGTCCTGGAGTCCACCCGTCGGGTCGACACGATCGTGCTCGACAAGACCGGAACCGTCACGACCGGGCGGATGAGCGTCGCTGTGGTTCATGCCACCGCGGACCAGAGCGTGGCGCAGGTCCGAACCCTGGCCGGCGCCCTCGAAGACGCATCCGAGCACCCCATTGCCAAGGCCATCGCAGACGCGGCCAGGGCTGCCATCCCGGCCACGCATGCCGCATCGGCCTCATGGGCCACGGGCAACACCCTTCCCGCGGTCAAAGACTTCAGCAGTCACGACGGCCGAGGCGTCTCAGGAGTCGTGGGTGGTCACGCGGTCCTGGTGGGTCGCCGCAGCTGGCTCGAAGGTGAGTGGTCCATCCAGGCCCCTGCAGAACTGCTTGCGCCTGCCGAGGCCGCCGAAGCCGACGGCCAGACCCCCGTCTGGGTGGCCTGGGACGGCGCGGCTCGCGGCGTCATCGTCGTGGCTGACACCATCAAGGACACATCCGCGCAGGCCATTGCCCAGTTGCGTACCCTCGGGCTTCGACCAATCCTGCTCACCGGAGACAACACCCGCGCTGCCCACGCAGTGGCCGCTCTGGTCGGCATCCAGCCAGCGGACGTCATCGCCGAGGTCCTGCCCGCAGACAAGGTCCTAGCAGTCAAGGCCTTGCAGGCAGGCGGACGTATCGTGGCTATGGTCGGCGACGGCGTCAACGACGCCGCAGCCCTTGCCCAGGCCGACCTCGGCCTGGCCATGGGCACCGGCAGCGACGTGGCCATCGAGGCCTCCGACCTGACCCTGGTTCGCGGAGACCTGCGCGCGGCAGCGGACGCCATACGACTGTCCCGTTCCACGCTGAGGACGATCAAGGGCAACCTCTTCTGGGCATTCGCCTACAACGTCGCAGCCATCCCCTTGGCCGCACTCGGCCTGCTCAACCCACTGATCGCCGGGGCGGCGATGGCGTTCAGCTCGGTCTTCGTGGTGAGCAACAGCCTGCGGCTGCGCCGGTTCTCTCCGCTGACGTCACCAAGTCGGTCTGCCACACCCCGATCGCCGGCGTCTGGTCACGGTGGCGGCGCGGACCTGGGCACGGTCGGTGATGGTTCGCCAGGCCAGCAAGGACCTGATCTTGGAACCTGAACCAACGTCAGTGCCTTCCAGGCCGCCCGTCTGCTCAACGGCGGTTCCAGGCATTGCTCGTGGGGACATCAGGGCAGTCGCGGTTCACTGGCTTGAAGCCGCAACCAATGCTGATCGGCCCAACGTGGCAGTAGTGTCCAGCTCGGCCGCGCAGCAGACAGGTGCCGATGGTGAACGGATCCACTGGCAGCCCAGGGCTCCTTGCTGCGCAACGCCGCACCAGATACCGCGCTCGGGCTAAGGTTCGAGTTTCTCAAGAACTGTAAGGAGGCGACCTCTCAGTGATCGATCGCGCCAGGCTCACCGAGATCTACGCCCGTGAACGGCACGACTTCGTGGCCCGGCACCCCAGGTCAGCGGCGGCCTACGCTCGTTCCGAGCATCTCTTCGGTCGCGTGCCGATGACCTGGATGAACAAGAACGCCGGGGGCTTCCCGATCTATCTGGAGCGCGCCCGGGGCAACCGCGTCTGGGACATCGACGGCTTCGAGTACGTCGACTTCGCGCTTGGTGACACCGGTGCGATGGCGGGGCACTCCCCTGAGGCGACCGTGACCGCCATCCAGCACCGCATCGCCAACCAGGGTGGCATCACGACCATGGCGCCCACCGAGGACGCCGAGTGGGTGGGTGCCGAGCTGACCCGCCGGTTCGGGCTCGAACGGTGGAGCTTCTCGCTGAGCGCCACCGACGCCAACCGATGGGCCATCCGCCTGGTGCGGGCGCTGACGGGTCGGCCCAAGATCTTGTTCAACAGCTACTGCTACCACGGCAGCGTGGATGAGTCGCTGATCGTGGTCGGCCCCGACGGTGGGGGCATGAGCCGACCCGGCAACGTCGGGCAGCCTGTCGATGTCACCGTCACCTCGCGGGTCGCCGAGTTCAACGATCTGCGGGGCCTGGAACGACAACTCGCCCATGGTGACGTGGCAGCTGTGCTGATGGAGCCAGCCCTGACGAATATCGGGATCGTGCTGCCGGAGCCTGGCTATCTCGAGGGTGTCCGCGACCTGACCCGCCGGTACTCCGTGCTGCTCATCAACGACGAGACCCACACCTTCTCAGCCGGGCCGGGTGGTGCGACCAGGGCGTGGGGTCTGGAGCCGGACATCCTGGTCATCGGCAAGTCGATTGCCGGTGGGATCCCGATGGGCGCGTATGGGCTCAGTGCTGAGTTCGCCGACCGCGCCCTGGCTCGCAGCGATCTTGACCTCGTCGACATGGGCGGTGTGGGCGGCACCCTGGCCGGCAACCCGTTGTCGATCGCGGCCACCCGGGCGACACTGGAGCACGTGCTGACCGACGGTGCCTTCGAACAGATGATAGACACCGCAACGTACTTCGCGGCCGGCGTGCAGTCACTGATCGATCAGCACCGCCTACCCTGGTCACTGAGTCAGCTCGGAGCGCGCGCCGAGTACCGCTTTGCCGACCCTGCCCCGCGCAACGGCACCGAGTCGGCGGCCAGCGCCGACGCCGAGCTCGAGGATCTCATCCATCTGTACCTGTTGAACCGTGGAATATCCATGACGCCGTTCCACAACATGGCGCTGATGTCGCCGGTGACCACCACTGCGGACATTGATCTTCACCACAGCGTCTTCGGAGCTGTTATCGGGGAGCTCAGGGGCGGCTGACTACGGTATCCCGGGGGGCGGCGGGCGCGCCGATAGAGACTTCAAACGATGTCCGGGTCAGCGGAAGTCGCTCAAAAGGAGGATGATGGGTGCATGCCCCCTCCCGTGCAACGACGCCGCCTGCCTGCTAGCCCCTTCAATGCCGCCCGGGATGCGGTTCCCCCGGACGAGGTGTTTTCGGTCGGTGACCGCGTAGCCCACGACCGTCACGGCCTGGGTCGCATCGTCTCCGTCTGCGGAACCGTTGCCGTGGATGCGGACTTCGGGGCAGGCACGCGACGCGTGTCCACGCCTACCCCCAAGATGCACAAGCTCTGAGTCACCCATGATGCACCAGCTCCGAGCCGAGTCACCTCTGAGCTGAGTTTCACCGTCTGCCTGGTTCGTCCAGCAGCCGAACGAACGCGCACCCTGTGAATGCTGCCGTGACGACTTCCCCGGCTCTGGGTGTGGTGTTGTGCAGGACTGATGCCAACACTCACGTACCTCGCCCCGGCCGCCGCCCGGCCTGGCCCTTGATGTGTGCTGGCCACCCCGAGAACCTATCCGGGGACGCGGTGCGGGCACCGTGCCAGGATGCATGGTGTGGACTACAGGGATATCAACCGAGCTAGCTGGGATGAGCGGGCCCCTGCGCACGCGGCCTCGCCTGACTACAACACGCAGAGCTTCGTCGACGACCCCGGGTTCATCAGCGCCGTGGTGCGGTTCGACCGGCCCCTGCTCGGTGACGTGAGCGGCCTTCGTGGGGTCCACCTGCAGTGCCACATCGGCACCGACACCGTCAGTCTGTCCCGTCTTGGTGCCCAGATGACCGGGCTGGACTTCTCGTCCGTCTCGATCGAGCAGGCTCGCTCTCTGGTCGCCCGGGCCGGAGACGACGTGAACTTCGTCGAGTCAGACATAGACGACGCGGTGGTGGCTCTGCGCGGGGAGCACTTCGACCTCGTATTCACCGGTATCGGTGCTCTGTGCTGGCTGCCGAGTATCTCGCGCTGGGCTGCCACGGTCTCGGCCTTGCTCAAGCCCGGCGGCCGGCTGTTCGTCCGTGAGGGCCACCCGATGCTGTGGTCTCTGGCTGACTCGCGTCCGGATGGCCTTCTGGTGGTTGACCTACCGTACTTCCAGCGAGACGGGCCCAGTGTCTGGGAGGGCGGCGGCACCTACGTCCAGACCGATGCGGTCTTCACGGCCAACACGACCCACGAGTGGAACCACGGCCTCGGCGAGATCGTGACGGCTCTGCTTGCCGAGGGACTGCAGATCACCGGGCTCGTCGAGCACGACAGCGTCCCCTGGGAGGCTCTGCCAGGGCAGATGACCAAGGACGAGCACGCCGAATGGCGGCTGACCGACCGACCGTGGCGACTGCCCGCGAGCTACACACTCCAGGCGGTCAAGCTGGGTGCGCCGAGCCCCGACCCGCTGGTTTGATGGGCGCCTGGCGCAGGCACTGTGGACGCATCAGTGTCCCGTGGCCTGTCACGTGGTCACCGTCAGGGCCAGCCTGGCTGCGAAGGAGTCTGCACCTCGTGAATCCTGAGCACCCTGTCTGCGACCCTACCCATCGCCCACCCGTCACCGGTCAGCGTGTGGGCGTAGTCGGTGCGCGCGGGTGGACGCAAGGAGCCGATGACTGGACTCAGGCCCGACCTAGGGCCTAGGCGGTAAACCGATTTGTGTCCTCAGGCCTGTCCGACCTGTTCCTCGGGGGTGGCCCGACGGACGACGATGCGGGTCCAGGCGCCGACATAGATGCGGTCGTCGGGGGCCAGCTCCCGACGTTGGCCGGAGGTCAGCGCATCGGTAGGCAGCGCCGCGCTCGCGGCTGCGACGAACGTTCCGTTAGAGCTCTGCAGGTCCTCGACCCACCAGCGCTGCCCATCGGTGGTCAGCTGTGCCTGGCGCCTGCTCACGCCAATGTCCGCGGAGCACTCGATCTCGGGATGGATGTTGCGGCTGCGCGAAGTGCGTCCGACCAGCAGGCTCTGGGTCCGCAGCGGTAGGACCACCGGCAGCCCCGGGGACGGGCACGGCTCGTCACTGTGCTGCTCCGCGTACCAGTCCGGATCCACCCAGACCTCAGCCACCCACTGCACGTCCGCTGATGCCGTCACGGGGTCTGGTACCGCCGGTCGCGCCGGGGCCGCGCCCAGATCCAGGGGGTTGGTTGACTGGCGGGGCATGGTCCCGGTCGTGAAGTCGTAGCCGCACCCCTCACAGAACAGCGCATCCGCGGCATTGACCAGCGCGCAGTTTGGGCAGGGCTGGGTTGCTGCCGGAGTTGCCGCGCCCGAAGGTGCTGACCCGCCGGTTGCAGACGATGAGCCTGTGCCGGCCGCATCCTTGGCGGCGGTCCCGGACGTCTGGGCGGCCCGGCTGGAAGCGGCCAGGCCGGAAACTGAAGCGCTGTCCGCATCCGGCGGCTGGGGCTGGCCGATGGGCGCACCACAGGTGTCGCAGTAGTCCGATGACGCGGACGGGTGGCCGTTCGGGCAGGTGGTTGTGCTCATCGCCGGGTGCTCATGTGTTTGGCTCTCATTTCTTGACGCGCGTGGTCTTGGTCGACGCAGTGTCCAGTGCCATCTCGTCCAGTTTGTCGACACTGCGGCGCAAACGCACCGTTCCGGCGTTGGGGTCGTCGATGTCGACGACCTTCTTCAGCTTGGCCGTCGCCTCGTCGTTGCCCGTCTCGGCGGCCAGCTGCACCGCCCGGCCCAGCTTGGCGGTGGCGGTGGCGTCGTCACCGATGGCCTTGGCCGCCAGGCCTTCCTGGATGGCGTCGGCGAGCTCGGTCTGCCCCGTGTAGTGCGCGACCTCTGGATTGATCCGGGTGGTCAGGGTGTCGTCGTTGGACCACATCGCCTTGACCAACCCCTGAGCGACCACCTTGTCGCCGACCGCCAGCTGTACTCGTGCAGCCAGCTGCTCTTGTCCGATTCCTTTTGCGGCCAGCCGGACTGCCACGTGGTAGTCGCGTGACTCATCCCCCCACGATCCTGTCGGGAAACCTCCGGTCAGCGCGCTGACCTCCTGCCTGCGAGAGGTCAGGTCCTCGACCGTCGGTGAGACCTGGCGAACGAACAGCACCTGTGCGCCTTGCGGTGCCCAGACCCGCAACGTCGCCGACGCCACCCCCCGACCCATGGACTGGCGCATCAGTGTCTCGAACGTCGAAGCCATCTGTGCCCCCGTGGGGATGATGTCGACGGTGCCCATCAGCGCCTGGGCGATCCGGCGGACCTCTGCCACCTGCCAGGCGGATCCCACACCGCGGCAGTCGCACTGGAACTGGCCCTCGGCAGCCCCGATCGCCGCCGTCAGCTGCTCGGGCGTCTCGTGCTGATTCTCCCCGTCGGTCAGAAGAATGGCGTGCTTCTGCGCCAGGGACGGAACCGTGGCGAAGACCCGCGCCGCCATGGTGAGCCACGTGCCCATGGCGGTTCCGCCGTCGGCACGGAACGACGATATGGCGCGCTTTGCGGAGGCTCGGCTGGAGCCGTCCATCTGGACCATTGCCAGCTCGGTCCGGCCGGCGGGGAACGCCATCCGTGCCACGTGGGTGCCGGCGATGACGGCAAACCACGTGCCGTCGATGATCTGGTCGATTGCAGCAGCTGCTGCTTGCTGGGCCATCGCGATGTTGACCTCGCCCATCGACCCGGACGTGTCGACGATGACGATCTCAGCGGCATCCCCCTCACCGACCTGCCCCGCCGCCCCTGCGCCGGTGCAGGTCACTGTGACGACGGCATGTACGTCCGTGCCACCGTCTGGCAGGAACTCGTTCTGATAGACCTCGGCGCTGAAGTCAGCCATTTGGTGGGGCTTCCTCTCGGGGTTGGAAGGGGTTGGAACCGGACACGTGTCCGTCAGCCGGTTGGATTCGGGCCACGGCGGCGCTGATGTTGTCCTGGCCGCCTTGGGCCTTGGCCCAGCTGACCAGGGCCTCTGCCAAGGCCAGCGGCGCGGCGGCTGCCGGTGAGGTGCCACTGGTCTGACGTACCAGGTTGGCCAGGTCCTGCGCCGCCGAGCAATAGTTCCAGAGTCCATCTGAACACACCAAAAGCCAACCCGGTTCGGCCAGTGTCATGGTGGCGGTCACTGGTTTGTGGTCTGGCGCATCCGCTCCGAGCCATCTCGTGATGGCGTGCGACTGAGGGCCTGACTCGGCCTCCACGCGGGGGACGCCAGCCGCGATCTGTACCTGGGCAAAGGAGTCGTCAAGGGTCAGTGCGGTGGCGGTGCCAGCATCCGGGATCCAGTAGGCCCGGCTGTCGCCCACGGACCCGACCACGAGCAGGTCGCCCTCCACCACCGCGGCGATGAACGTGCATGAGGCAGGGCTCGGGGCTGGCGGGACATCTGCGGTCGCCACGTCTGTGGCGTTCCGAGTGACCTCTAGGACTGCTTCGCTGGCCGCGTCGGCAGCGGCCCCGAGGCGGGCGGCTATCGCGGCGATCAGTGAGGGTCCAGCGCCCATGCCGCGCGAGCGTGAGGACACGAGGATGTCCCGGGCAGCCCGAGCCGCAGCCAGGCTGGCCAGGTCCGAGTCGACGGAGCTCGACACCCCGTCGCAGACGACAAGCACTGCCCGCGAACCTGGCTCGGCGTCAGCAGCAACGGCCACGGCGTCCTCGTTGCGGGTATGGCGCAGTCCCCGGTCACAGACCGCGGCAACCCACGGTGCGGGTTGCTCAGTGAAGTGATCCCGGCGCTTGGGCGCGCGCGCACCGCACGTGCCGCAGTACCCATCGTCGGCAACCGCACCACCGCAGGCCGGGCAGGTTGACTCCGCACCGGCCAGGTCGGCGTCCTGTGGCGGCCTGCCGGTGATCTCCTCGGTCGGTGGGGGTTCGTTCGCTGCCACTGTGGGACTGAGCTGGGCCCCGCAGGCCTCGCAGTACTCTTCGGAGTCCTCGACGGCGACGTGGCATTTGGGGCACGCCGTCATGGGGCTGCCTGGCTTGTGGGGCTGCTCGCCTTCACGGCATCGTCCAGCTCATTGCATCGTCCAGCTTCGGACCGAGTTGGCCCGGTCGACCAGATGAACCTTCTCTTCGCGGGTCTGGGCGTAGCCGGCGAGCTCACGGTACCCGGACTCGAGCCGCTGCCTCAGTGAAGGCTCCGCGGCCGGCACTCCGGCGATGAAGATGTCCGGCCGAGCGCCGTTGGTGCGGACCTCGTCAAGGGCGACATCCAGCACACCGACCAGAAGGGTGGCCCGGTCCTTGGCATCGATGGTCAGCGAGTCGACGCTCTTCATGGCCTCGGACAGCGCCGGCAGCCCGCGCCCAGAAGCCGCCAGCTGCCCGGCCCGCTCGCGACGGGCCTCGGTGTAGGCCCGGCTGGTTGGCGGGACGAGGTCCAACGCCGAGATGGCCCCGTCCAGGTCTGCACGTCCGGAGCGGATCCGGGCTAGGCCGAACGCGCACGGGGCGATGTAGTTGGCGTCGGTGCGGGCGCAGGTGGTGTAGAGAGACTCGGCGACGTCCAGCTCGTTGCTCTCCTCGCAGGCCAGGGCCAGGGCCAGCTTCGGCGCCAGCTCACCGGGCACCTGTCCATAGACAGCGTTGAACGCAGACTGGGCGGTGGCGACGTCGTCGCGGGCCAGGGCGGCCAGCCCGGACATCCAGACGGCCCGCCACTCCCACGGGTCGGCTGTGAGCATGTCCGTGACCACCGTGTCCACCACATCGAGTCGGCCACTGTGCATTGCCGCATGGGCGGTCGCCAGAAGCACTTCGGGCGAGGACTCCGGCGCCGCCGCGAGCGCCTCGAGTCTGGCCGCGGGGTCCTCGATGCTCACGGTGTGCAGCCAGCCGGTCATCGGGTCGTTCTCGTCGACGCGCAGTCGTGGCAGCTCCTGCCAGCCCAGGGTCTGGCCGGAGACGGCCGGGACCTCGAAGAGCAGCGACGAGGTCGAGTAGCTCGCCGCACCGGCGCCGGGACGGTCCGAGACGACCTCGCGAAGCACGCCCAGCAGCTGAACGCGCAGCTCGTCGGCTGAGGCGAAACGGTCGGCGGGGTCCGGCGCGCAGGTCTTGGCTAGCAACCGGTAGAGCGAGTCGTGCTTCTGGAACAGCGCAGTGTCACTGACCGGCGGAAGTGAGGCCAGATAGGTCGACTGGTAGCCACGAAACTCCATCGCCAGGACCAACAGCGTGCGCCCGATGGTGAAGATGTCGGAGGCCACCGAGGCCCCGGCCGTGGGGACCTCCGGTGCCTGGTAGCCCACCGTCCCGTAAATCGCTGACGTCTGGTCATCCAACCGGCGCACCCCGCCCAGGTCGATCAGCCTGACGGCGTCTCCGACCTGGATGATGTTGTCCGGCTTGAAGTCGCAGAAGATCAGCCCAAGGTCGTGCAGGTACTGGAAGGCCGGCAGGATCTCCACGATGAAGGCGATGGCCTGGTCGACCGGCAGTGGGTCATAACGGCCTCCCGCTGCCTGCATCCTGGCCTTGAGCAGCGACTTCAGCGAGGTGCCGCCGATGTACTCCATGACGATGTAGCCGGCGCCTTCATGGGTGACGAAGTTGTAGATCTCGACGATCAGCGGGTGTTCGACCTGAGCCAGGAACTGTCGTTCCGCGATCGCCGCAGCCAGTGCGTCCGCATCACCGGAGTTGAGCAGACCCTTGAGCACCACCCACCGGTTCGACACGTTGTGGTCTCGTGCGAGATAGATCCAGCCGAGGCCGCCGTGTGCCAGGCATCCGGCGACTTCGTACTGGCCGCCGACCAGGTCACCGGGCGCGAGCTTGGGGACGAACGAGAAGGGGTTGCGGCACTTGGCGCAGAATCCCTCGGTGCGCCCGGGCTGGCCATCACGCGAGCGTCCGACCGGCGACCCGCAGGAGGGGCAGGTGCGCTTCTCCTCCGGGACGACCGGGTTCTTCATGATGGCCGCGGCCGCGTCCACCGCGGGCACCGGCGGGATCGTGGTCAGGCCAGCGCCGAGCCGGGCGCCGCGCAGTCGCTTTGAGGACGTGCCGAGCCGGACCGTCATGGTCGAACCTGGGCGAGCACGCGCCGACCCCAACGCGGTGGAGGCCAGCCGGTTGGATGCGCGCGACACCGTCGACGTGCTCGCGCCGATGCCGGCCGCCGTCGCCGCCGACACGTCCCCCGCCAGAGGAGATGCACCGGCCGACCCCTCTGGTGAGCCACAGACGTCGCAGTAGCCGTCCAGGATGGTTCCCGTGCACCCGGGCTGAGTGCAGGCGATGGTGGTCATGTCGTCCCTCTTGTCCTGCCGGTGGGCGTCGTGCGCGAGGCGAGATAGGCCTGGTGGGCTGCCACGAGCGCGCGGGCCCGGACCATGTCGGTCGGCTCCGCACGCAAGGCGTCCTCAGCCCGGCGGAACAGCTCGCCGAGGTCGTCATCGGCGTCGCCGGTGCCGGCTCCTGAGAGCGTTCCGGTCCCTGCGACCCGGGCTGCCTTGATGGCGTAGGCCTCCAGCCGGCCACGCAGCTCGCTGCGCTCGTCCATGGCTGTGGCGTACGCCCCGTGGGCGAGATTCAGGGCGCGGCTGACTGTCGCAAGCCGCGCGAGGTAGGCGTCGACCTCGGCGACGGTCTGCGGCACCGGCCCCAGTGCCGCGACGTCGGGGACCGCGAGCTTGGGGGCGGGGTTCACGGTGGCCACGCACTGGGCGGCCAGATCGCGGATCGCCGCCCCGCGGGCTTCCAGCTCGCTGCGCAGCTGGCGTGCGCGGGTCACGGACCGGGCGGCCTCGGCGCGAGTAGCCGAACCAACGATGAGGTCACGCTCGATGCGGGCTGCGTCGGCCTCCAGCGGTCCGACCAGCCCGCCGACGTCGGCGCCCCGCTTGGCTTTGTCGACGGTCTCTGCCAGACGCGCGTCGAGCTTGGCCAGCTTGTGGGAGAAGGCCTCCCGGGTCTCCTGCGGCTCTGCGATGACCAGGTCGCGTACCCGCTCCAGCTGGGCCCTGAGCTGGCGTAGACGACCGGTGACATCGGCGTCTGTGGGGTCCAGGGACAGTCTCGCCCGCAGCGAGGCCGCCAGCGCGTCAGAGAGCCGCATCGCCTCGGGCAGGGACACGGCCAGCGCGCCACTGGAGCTGGGCACGTCAGGTCGCTGGGCCAGGCGTGGGTCCAGGGTCGCGTCGAGGCGACCCCAGATCAGGGTTGACAGGCGCTCGAGCTCGGCTTGCCCGACCCGGCCGGAGTCCCAGGTGGCGAGCAACAGGTCATGGCGGTCGGCGACGGCCTTCCACAGCGCCATCGACAGCAGGACGTCACCGGTCAGGCCCGTGGCTGAGCCACCGTCAGGGGCGGCCATGGCCGCCTGGTCGAGCTGGTCGAGCTCACCCCTGCGCTGGTCGCGCCAGGCTCCGAGGGCCTCGAGGTAGCCCAAAGCGTCCTCGGGCGTGACCGCAGCGCCGATCCGCCCCGGCGGCTGCGGGGTGATGGCTGTTGCGGCCGAAGCGATCACGGTTGCCGCCCGTAGACGGCGGCAGGAGGGGCCGGCGCCGGGCCGAGGGCGGCCTTCAGCCAGGTGTCGTACGACGCCTTCCACTGCCCGTCCGCGCGCATCTGGGCCAGCACGGCGTTGACGAACCGGACGAACTCCGGATGGGTCTTGGACACACCGATTCCGTAGGGCTCCGCGGTGAACGCCGGGGCGTTGACCACCTGGGCGTACGGGTCCTGGGCGGCCAGCCCGGCCAGGACGGTGTCGTCGCCGGTGATCGCGTCGACCTTGTCCTGCTGGAAGAGCACGAGGCAGCCGGTGTGGGTGTCAGAGCCCACCGGGATGAGCCCGGGGAAGGTGCGGAGCTTGTCCATGCTGGTAGAGCCGTTGGGGGCACACACTCTCTTGCCCTTCAGGTCCGCCATGCTCTTGACCGGCGAGCCCTTGGCGACCAGAACCTTCTGGCCGGCGCGGTAGTACTCCGTAGAGAAGTCGATCTGCTGCCACCTGGCACAGTTGATGGTCATCGCGTCGGCGACGATGTCGACCCCGCCCTTGGCGGGATCTGTCTGGAGGGCCGGGATGCGCTGCGCCGTCGTGATGACCCTGTACTCGATCTTGTTGGGGTCGTCGAAGATGGCTTTGGAGACCGCCTTGAGCATGTCGACGTCGAAACCCTCGATCTGGCCGTTGAGCGGGTTGCGGGCGCTGAGCAGCAACGTGTCAGCCGAGACCCCGGCGATCAGCCGGCCACGGTTCTGGATCGCCCGCATGTAGCTGTTCGCCGGCATGGGGGTACCGGGGGCCGGGTTGGGCCCGTTGGGTGCGAAGGACGCCAGGGGGTTGCCGCAGCTGGCCGGCGGCGGTGTGGTGGTGGCCGCACTGGAGGTGGGTGTGCTCGAGGGGGTCGCCGAAGGCACCTGGGTCGTCGAGTAGACCCCGCTTCCCGAGCAGCCGGCCGTCACGAGGATGGCGAGCGCTGTAGCCACAGACCCCAGCGTTGCCCTGTAGGTACTGCCCTGCCGGCTCATCGGTACTCCTCCAGCCGCAGCGAGACGCCCCACCAGGCTGACACGGCGGCCGCGATCCCCACGAGCAGCCCGAGCCAGCCCAGCAGAGCAAGCCAGATGCGCGGCCCGTCCAGGCTGTCGGAGGCGGCCTTGCTGCTGGAGGCCAGAGCCGAGCCAGAGCGGGCATCGAAGGCGCTGAACGTGGCGTTGGCCGAGGTGGGACCGCTGCCGATCGCCATCGTGACCGCGCCGTCCCAGTTGCCCCCGTCGTCGGCTGCGCGGATCTCCTTGTGGGTAGCGACGTAGGCAGCCCACAGCCCACTCATGTTCGCGGCATCGTTGGTCAGCTTCCCTGCGGCTGCGCTCTGCTGGGTCACGACCTTGGACGAGCTCGCCCAGGCCTGCTCGAACGCCGCTCCGGACCCGTGGGCGATCAGTGTCAGGCTCTCGTTCGACTTGGCGTCGAAGGCTGCGATGCGGGCCTTGGCCGTGGCGAGCGTGGCGGCGTAGGAGCCATCGCGCACTGAGGCCACCCGCGAGCTCACACTGGCCAGCATGATGTAGCCGACCAGCAAAGTGACCAGGATCGCTGCGGTGGCCACGGCCAGGGGAAGATTAATGTAGCGGTGGGTGTGGCGGGACAGCCAGACCATGCCGCCGACCAGAACCAGCAGGGCAAGAACGCCACTGGTGATCAGGGCGGTCGACGCCCCGGAGGCGTTGCTGAACTCGGCGCGCACTCGGGCATCGTTGGCCGAGACCAGGGCATCCAGGATGGGCAGTGCCTCGCTGCGCAGCCCGGCACTGGCCACTCGCAGGTACTGCGCACCCACGGGCAGGGCCTGGCGGTTGGTCGCCCGAGCCTGCTCGATCAGGCCGGCATAGGTGAGTACGGAGTTGTTGAGGGCGCCCAGCGCCTGTCCGTCCGCTGGTTGGGCTTTGGCTGCCTCGGCAATCAGGGTTGAGGCCTGCGACATCGAGGTGAGGTAGTTGGCGCGCTGGTCGGCGGGTTCGAGCCCCCCGACCAGGAACGCGTTGGTGGCATCGGCATCGGCGCGGACCAGGCTCGTATGGATCGCCTGGATCCGGACCAGCTGGGCAGCGTTCGCCCCAGCACGGCCCAGCGCGGCGTCGGCGGATCCAAATGCAGAGTAAGCGCCGAGGGCAAAGATCAGGGACACCGCGACGGCCAACAGCGCAAGGATTCTCAGCTGCCCGGGGCTCCCGGACAGCGATTGCCGCACGGAGGCCTTGACGTCGCCGACCCGTCCCGCGACGGTCGGGCCGGTGGCTGACTGGGTCGGGCCGGTGGCTGACTGGGTCGGGCCGGTGGCTGACTGGGTCAGGCCGGTGGCCTGGCTCACGCCGGTTGTCCCTTCTCGTCCTGGTCAAGGTCCTGCGGCAGGAGCTGACGAAGCTGATCGGCGCTGGGCGCCTCGACATCGCGCAGCCGCCACGCATGAGCGCCGATTGCGGCCTCGAGTGTGTTGCGGGAGAAGCGACCGTTGCCGAAGGTGGCGCCGCGGTCCGTGGTCTCGAGCAGCTCCCGGAAGTGGGCTAGTGCCTCCGCGGTGAGCTCGTAGTCGGAGCTGTCCGCAAGCAGCGTCAAGATCTTGACCAGCTCGTCGTCGGTGTAGTCGTCGAACTTGATGGTTGTCCTAAAGCGGCTGGCCAGACCGGGATTTGCTGCCACAAACGCCTCCATCGGCCCCGGGTACCCCGCGACGATGACCACGAGATCGTCACGCCGGTCCTCCATCTCCTTGACCAGGGTGTCGACAGCCTCGGTGCCGTACTGGTCGCCGGTCAGGCTGTAGGCCTCGTCGATGAACAGCACGCCTCCGACGGCCTTGGCGACAACCTCGGCGGTCTTGACCGCGGTCTGACCGAGATAGCCGGCTACCAGCTCGGAGCGGTCGACCTCGATGAGCTGGCCCTGCGACAGCAGCCCGAGCGAGGCGTAGATCGCGCTGACCAGCCGGGCCACCGTGGTCTTGCCGGTGCCGGGGTTGCCGGTGAACACGAGGTGTCGGGTCATCGTTGGGCTCTTCATCCCCGCGTCGGCGCGTAGCCGCTCGACCCGCAGGATCGCGACCTGACGGTGGATCTCCGCCTTGACGCGCTCCAGACCGATCAGAGCGTCGAGCTCGGCGAGAAGCTCCTCGACGCTTCTGCGCTGTGCAGGCTCTGGCGGACGAGGCGTGTCCGCCTTCGCTGGTGCTGCCTGAGCCGGCTGACGGCCAGGTTCTGGCCGCTGATCGGACGGAGCAGGGGCGCAGGCCGGGGAGCCCGGCGCGGCGCTGTCAGGTGTCGTCCCATCCGGTGGTGCAGGTCGCACCCCGGCCGCGGTCAGCTGAGCGGCTGCAGCCACCGAGGCGTTGCCGATGACGCGCATGGTCGGCTCGCCGAGGTCGCACGCCGCCGAGACCACCTCGGCCAGCGCCTGCGCGTACGGCACGCTGTGGGTGGAGCCTTGCGCCACGAGGGCGCCCAGTGTGGCGGTGGGGGCCGCCCGCCAGCGCCGGCCGCGGGTGGCGGCATCGAAGAACTCCTGGGTGGTCCCGCCGCCGACGGCCTTGGCCCAGTCGATGGCAGCCCCGGGGGCCGACTCGGCCACTGCTGCGGCCAGGGCGCTGCCCTCGCCTCGCGCGGTCTCAGCCCCGACGCCGGCTGCATGGGCCACTGCGACAAGGGTTTCCAGCGCCTGGTCCAGGGCCCGCGTCTGTGTTGAGGTCATGGCGAACCCGTGCCGGCAGGCGGCTGAAGCCGGCCCGGCATCTCGGGAGCAGCCGTCGGGTCCGGCGCAATCGTGACGTTCGGGCCCAGCGAGAGGCCGCCACCGGTCGAGGCGCCGCCGAACTTCTCCGCCAGGAACCGGCCGTGCGCGACCAGGGCGTCCGCGTCGGCGCGGCACACGGCGTCGAAGACCTTGTCCATCGTGGCGGCGAGCAGGTCCAGCTGGTCGATCAGGATCATCAGTGAGGTCTTGCCACGGTCGACGGGGCGGCTATCGGCAAACTGCCGTGGAAGGCGCAGGTAGCCGCCGATCGCCTCGGGAAGGTAGTCGGTGGCCGTCGCCATGACGTTGTAGGCCTGAAGGCTGCCGGCGCCCAGGTTCGACAGCCGCGGGATGGTGTCGCGTACGGTCCGGCAGACTCTGGAGACCCTGGAGGAAACCGGCGCCGGGACGGCGCCGCGGGCCACGATCGCCTCGACGTGGTCAAGGGCTGCCAGCAGGTCCTCACTGGTGGGAACCCTTGGCAGCTCGGGGCGTTCGGGCTCGCGGCGCCGACCCGTCATCCGGGCGAAGAGGTCACTCAGCTCCATGGTGTCGATTCTCACCCAGACCCTTTCAGCGACCGTCGGCGACCGTCAGTTCCCCGTGCCAGGAGCGTTGCCCAGATCAAGGGAGCCGCGGGTGACCTGCGGGCTCTGGCGCTCGACCCGGTCGAGGTACTCGCGGGACTTGCCGACCTCGGTCTCCAGCGTGCCGATCGTGGCGGCCATGTTGTCAAGGGCCTCGACCTTGAAAGAGTCGATCGCGTCCATGGTGGCGTAGATGTTCTGGAACGCGGCCTGCAGCTCTGGCAGACCAATCGTCGCCGACGCGGCCTGCTGCTGGACGGCCACCGAGTTGTCGCGAAGCATCTCCGAAGTGCGCTCGATCATGGAGGACGTTGTGGTGTTCAGCGCGGTGATCTGCTCGAGCACGAGCTTCTGGTTACCGAGCGCCTGCGCCACCATGACGGCCGTGCGCAACGCGGAGATGGTCGTGGTGGACGCGCGGTCGACCCCCTTCATCAGCTCGATGTTGTTCTTGATGACGATGTCGATCGCCAGGTAGTTCTGGATCGACACGGCCAGCTGGGTCAGCAGGTCCTGGTGTTTCTGGCGGACGTAGAACAATACGTCGTCCCGCAGGGCCGTGGCCTTCTCGGGGTTGATGGGCTCCATGTCGGAGATCCCCGCGGCCAGGCGGGCGTCGAGGCGTTCGGCGACGTAGACGTACTGGTTGAGCCGGCCCATCGCCTCCCACAGCTGCTGCTTCTCGAGGTTGAGCGCGCCGTTGTCCTTGCCGAGCTCGTCCTGGCCATCGCGAAGCGCATGCAGGATCGCGTCGATGTGGCTCTCGGCGCTCTGGTACTTGTGGAAGTAGTCGGTCAGCTTGTCGCCGAAGGGAATCATGCCCAGGAACTTCTTGGGGCCGCTGGCCTCCTTGGGATCAAGATCCTCCACGGTGCGGCGCAGCTCGAGCAGGGTTGAGCCGACCTTGGATCCCTCGGCAAGCCCTCCTTCCTGCAGCGCCCGGACGGGTGACTTCAGCAGGTGGTTGGAGCTCTCGGCGGCCCGGCGGATGTCGTCGTCGCCCATCGTGCGGACGTCGGTCGCCTTTCCGGCGAACTCGGGTGAACGAGGCTCGGCACCCATCAACGACCCGATGTAGCCCTCGACCTTGGCGTCCAGGCCCGGCAGCGCTGTGACATCCACCGCCGGAGCCAGTTTTGGCGCTGCCGTGGTGGTGATCGCCTGGGCCGGTGGGGACGCCACGAGCGTCAGGGCGGCTGCAGGTGGCTGCAGCGGCTCGTTGGCTGGCTGACTTGACGTACCCGGCTCTGTCATCGGTGACCCCTCATCTGTGCGGACGCCCCTGTCTCAGGCATTGGCGCAGGCACATGTGCCCATACCCCTGTTGACGTTCGGCCAATCTACGCGGTTCCCGCCCGAAGCACCGACTTACCTGCGTGGAACGATGGGTGACCATGCGGATGTTTGTTGCGCTGCCTGTGCCCGAGGCGGTCAAGGAGGACTTGTCCACCTTCCTCGAACCGCGCCAGGAGGCGGGCACTGGCCTGCGCTGGGCCTTGCCAGAGCACTGGCACCTCACTCTCGCTTTCCTTCCGGACGTGGCTGACCGGAACACTGACGAGCTGCTCGAGCGCCTTGAGCGCGCCGCGTCGCGACGCAATCCGCTGGACGTGCGGCTAGCCGGGGCGGGAGCTTTCCCGCACCCCAGCAAGGCGAAGGTCCTGTGGGCGGGCGTCGAGCATGACGGGCAAGAGCTGATGAGACTTGCCGGCGGGGTGCGGGCCGCCGGGGCGAAGTCCGGCATCGCGGTGGGCGGGGGGCGGTTTCACCCGCATCTGACGCTGGCCCGGCTGGGAGTCCCCGCGGACGTCACCCGCTGGTTGCGCGTGCTGGACCCCTACGCGGGCCCCTCCTGGCAGGCCCGGGAGGTCGCACTGATCGCCTCCTACCTCGGGCAGGGCCGAGGGGGCAGGTCCCGCCATGAGGTTCGCGAGATCTTCGCGCTGGGCCCGCCTAGCATGGGTTAGACATGGCGGTATTCAAGGCGGTGCCTCAGAAGACTCCTGCCGCGACGGGCCGCCGCGGCGCCAGGAGGTGGCGTTGGCGGCTGTGGCTCACCCGGGGCGTGGAGCTGCTGGTCCTGGTTTTCGCGGTCAGCCTCGGCGGAGTGAGCGCGACCAGCCTTTTCCCGACCACACTGCAGACCAACCACTACAGCGCCGAAGTGCGACTGTCGGCACTGCCGACCTTCACCTCAACGATCCACAGCCCGACCTCGTTCGGCGATCTTGACCTCAAGTTCACCAGCCCCTACCTGGCGCCCGGAATCGACGCGACCGTCCAGGTCCGCGAGACGATCACCTCCCTGTTCGACCAGCGCATGTCGATCCAGTCCCTCCAGCCCTCGAACAAGGAGATCACCGACGCACTCGGGTCAGGGGTCACCCAGCTGGCGCTGAAGTTCTCCGGCGGGGCCCTTTTCGTGGGTGTCGCTGCGCTCACTCTGATTGCCTACGCGCGCCGCCGTCGCCCCACTGCTCGGCAGGTCGTCTCAGTGGGGGTTGCAGGCCTGTTGGCGATCGCTGGCGCCGGGATCGGGATCGCGGGGACCTATCAGCCCGACCAGCTCACGAGCTTTAACACCACAGGTCTGCTCGGCACGGTCCGAAGCAACGCCGGGCTGCTGGCCAGCGTGGAGGCACGCGCCCAGGAGGCCACGCCCTACGTGACGAACCTGCTGGCCCTGTCGGCGGCGTTGCAGGCGAAGTTCGTCCCGGCGGACATCACGCAGCCGCCGGCCGCCCGGTTCCTGCTGGTCTCAGACATCCACGGCGCCAACCAGTACCCCGTGATGAAGCGGATCGTCGACCAAGAGAAGATCACCGCGGTCATCGACTCGGGCGACCTGCTCAACTTTGGCAATATCACCGAGGCCGAGCTGTCCGGGATGTTCTCCTCGATCAAGAACCTCGGGGTTCCCTACATCTTCGTGCGCGGCAACCACGACGCAAGCAGCTTGGCCGACCAGGCACTGCTGGACCGGATGGCCACCCTCCCGAACGTCGTGCTGCTCGAGCCGACGCCTCAGTCCTACACCGAGGTCGACGTCAACGGAGTTCTCCTGGCAGGTTTCAACGACCCGCGCTTCTTCGGAGACGACAACAAGAACATCTCCCAGAAGGAACAGCCCGCCGCGGACGCGTTCAACCGCGCATTTGCCAACCGGCCCCGTCCTGACATCGTCATCACCCATGAGCCGACCGCGGCCAAGATGGTCGCGTCCGCGACCCTGCTCGTCAACGGTCACCTGCACAAGGACGAGCTGGAGGGCAACCGGGTCGGGGTCGGCACCTTCACCGGTGGTGGCACCATGAGCCATTTCATCGTGGCGAACACTGGCGACGAGCCCGGCGAGCTGGCGGGCCAGCCATATGCCTTCGACATCGCCGTGTACGGCCAGAGCTGTGACCTGACCTCACTGACCCGATACACGTTTCGCAACCTGATTCAGGGGCAGCCCGTCTATGACAACGTCAGCGTCATTAACGGCAAGACCATTGCCACCCGGGAGCCCGGCAAGCGGACCTGCACGGCCGACCTTGGATTGAGCACGACGACCGTTACTGTCGGAGGATGAGCAGCGAAACTGTCCCAGGCCAGGGTTTGCCGGCAACGCAGGCGGCCTCAGAGCACGGTGGGGCGCATCACCGGCCCACCTCTCGCTGGGTAGATCTGGGGGTGCCGGTCCACTACGTCGAGCACGGTGGGCCTGCGAACGGTCCATTGCTGGTGATGGTGCACGGGCTCGGCGGGTCGCTGGTCAACTGGGCCGCGCTCGCCCCGCTGCTGGCCGACACCTGCCGGGTCCTGGCCCTTGACCTGATTGGTTTCGGTCACACCCAGGCTGGCGCGCACTCGACCTCGATCACCGCAAACCAGCAGATGCTGCACCGGTTCCTGAGCGAGGTGGCCGGCGCTCCGGTGGTCCTGGTCGGCAACTCGATGGGCGGGCTGATCGCGATCCTGCAGGCGACGCGGCATCCCGAGTCGGTCACGGCCCTGGTCCTCATCGATCCCGCACTACCAGTAAAGGTGGGTTCCCAACCGGATCCGCTGGTGTCCGCCAGCTTCGGGATGTACGCCGTGCCCCACCTCGGCATGGCCATGCTCCGGGCCCGTCGCCGGGTGCGTTCGCCCGAGCAGCTCGCGATGGATGTTCTGCGTCTGTGCTGCGTCGACCCTGGGCGGGTGCCGGCCGACGTTCTGGAACAGCACATGGAGATGGCGCGGGCCCGTCGTGGGTACCCCGACATCGACGAGCACTTCCTGGGCGCCGCTCGATCGCTGATGCATATGCTGGTCCGACGCAGCTCCTATGAGGCCACCATGAGGCAGATTCGGGTGCCGGTGCTGCTGCTGCATGGTGTGAAGGACAGACTTGTGGCCGTCGGGGCAGCCCGGGCGGTAGCCGCCGCTAATCCGTCGTGGCGCTTTGAGGTAGCCCAAGACGTGGGTCACGTCCCGCAGCTCGAGGTGCCGGAGTGGACGGCTGGACGCATCCTTGACTGGCTGGCACAAGTTGTGCCAGGACACGGCCGCACGGGGGACACCGACCCGGTGACATCGACGAACACTTAGAGGAGCAACCGTGGAACAGCTGAGCGGACTGGACGGCTGGTTTCTCGCGATGGAGACCAGCTCGGTGTACGGGCACGTCGGCAGTGTCTGCATCGTCGACGCCAAGGACTCCCAGGGGGTCGAGCCCCTGCTGACCCTCGAGCGGCTCACCCGGTTCATCGAGTCCCGGCTGCCCCTGGTTCCGGTCTTCCGCCAGCGGCTGGTCACGGTGCCTCTGGGGCTCGACCACCCCTACCTGATCGACGACCCGGACTTTGATATCGAGTTCCACATCCGCGAGCTCGCCCTGCCTGCCCCCGGCAACGACCGGCAGCTGTCCGAACAGGTGGGCCGGCTCCATTCCCGCCCGCTGGACCGCAGCCGTCCCCTGTGGGAGCTGTACCTGATCACCGGGCTCGAGGGCGGTCGTGCGGCGATCTACAACAAGATCCATCACGCAGCTATCGACGGGGTCTCCGGGGGCGACATCCTCACCGCCGTGCTCGACACCTCCCCGGAGGGTCGACCGCTGCCCGAGTTCGGCGTCTTCGAGGGCGAGCAGCCGCCCGCCCAGACCTGGATGCTAGGCAAAAGCCTGTTCGCCCTGGCCCGTCAGCCGATGCAGGCCGCCCGGGTCGTCACCGAACTGGCGCGCTCGATTCCGGGGCTTGCCAGCGTTGTCGGCCCCACGCTCGCCCAGCGGCTGCCCGGACGCGACGATGACGACGTGCTACCCACGGCCGGGCTTCATGCCCCTGGCACCCCGTTCAACGCGCCGGTGTCTCCGCATCGCCGGTGGGCGTTCACCGACCTGCCGCTGTCCGAAGTCAAGAGTCTGCGGGCCGGCACCGATCTGACTGTCAACGACGTGGTCATGGCGTTGTGCACCGGCGCGCTGCGGCGCTGGCTGGAGCTGCACGAGGCCTTGCCAACGGCCCCCCTCGTCGCAGCTGTCCCGGTCTCGGTGCGTACCACGGACCAGGAGGGCAGCCTCGGTAACAAGGTGTCGATGATGCTGGCCCCGCTGCCGACGAACCTGTCCGACCCGGGCGAGCGGCTGGAGGCCATGCACGAGGCGATGCGAGCGGCCAAAGAACAGCACGGTGCCCTGCCGGCGAGTCTGCTCGCCGACGTCACCCAGTTCGCCATGCCGGCCCTGGCCAACCAGGCCTGGCGCCTGGCCGCCAAGCTGAGGTTGATGGAGCGGGTCAACCCGTGGAACCTCTTCATCTCCAACGTTCCCGGTCCGAACGTGCCCCTCTACTACGCCGGGGCCAAAGTGTTGGCGTACTACCCGGTGTCGGCACTGGTCGACGGACAGGGCCTCAACATCACCGTGATGAGCTACCTCGGGAGCCTGTACTTCGGCCTGGTCTCCTGCCGCCAGCTGGTGCCGGACCTCGACGTCATGGCGGAGTTCCTTCACGACGAGCTCAAGGCACTCACCTCGGGGGCGGGGACATATCGTGGGCCGGCCTTGGCCGCGGGATGAGCCCTCTGCACGAGCACGCGACCGATGCAGTCAGCTGGAGCTTTCAGGTCACCGCCGCGTGGGCGTTGCGATTCCTCATCGTGGTGGCAGCCCTGGTCGTGCTTCTCGGCCTGCTCAACGCCGTCAGCCTGGTTACCATCACGGTGATTATCGCGATCATGATCTGCGCTCTTCTGCAGCCGCTGGTCGGGTTACTCATGAGCTATCACGTGCCCAGGATCGTGGCGGCTGTCCTGGTGTTCGTGCTTGGCATGACGACGCTGGTTGCCGCGGCCGGGTTCGTCGTTCAGCAGGTCTCGGCGAACTCCTCCGCGCTGGGGACCCAGCTGTTGGACGCCGTGGGGACGATCCGCCACTGGCTGGTCAGTGGCCCGGCACGGATGTCTGAGAATCAGGTGAGCCAGATGGTCGCCGACCTGACCAAGACCATCAGCGACAACCGCGCCAGTTTGGCTCAGGGCGCTTTTGCCACCGCCAACAGTGCGCTGCTGGTCGTCAGCGGGGCGGTCTTCTGCCTCTTCGCGACCTTGTTCTTGCTGTCCGACGACGGTGGCATCTTTCGGTGGGTGGTGCGGCTCTTCCCAGATGAGAGCAGGGTCAGGGTGGCCCACGCTGGCAACGTGGCCTGGCGCACGCTCATCGCCTACATGCGCAGCACCGTCCTGCTGGCCCTGATCAACTCGTTCACCATGGTTGTGGTGATGCTCATCGCCGGGATGCCCTTGGTGGTCCCCCTGGGTGTGCTGCTGTTTCTCGGCTCGCTGATCCCGCTGCTCGGCATGCTGGTGGCCGGCGTGGTGGTCGTCCTGGTCGCGTTGGTGACCAAGAGCGCGCTGATGGCGCTGGCCATGGCGATGGCGCTGGTTCTCACGGTGCAGCTGGAGGGCAACCTGCTCAACCCCCTGATCATGGGCAAGGCCGTCAACATCCACCCGTTGGGCATCCTGATGGCGGTGACCGCCGGCACGATCCTGGGCGGGATCTTCGGCGCTTTCATCGCGGTCCCGCTGGCCGCCATCGTGAACAACGTGGTCAACGACCTCCACGGTCGTCCCCCGGGGGAGCCAGCGGTAGGTCCACAGACTTAGGGACGGCGCAACCAGCTGCCGGTGGGCCTGATCACACCGTCCCTGAAGTCTGAGTGGGGACTCAGCGGGTGTCGCTGCCGCCGGCACCGTTGGCACGACCGGCCTCGAGCCGTGCCACTGGCACCCGGAACGGCGAGCATGACACGTAGTCAAGGCCCGCCTCATGGAAGAAGTGCACCGAGTCGGGGTCGCCACCGTGCTCACCACAGACGCCGACCTTGAGTCCGGGCCGTGCCTTGCGGCCTTCCTCGACAGCGATCTTCACCAGACGCCCGACACCCTCACGGTCCAGGGACTCGAACGGCGAGACACCGAAGATGCCCTTGTCCAGGTAGCGCGAGAAGAACGCCGACTCCACGTCGTCGCGCGAGAAGCCCCAGGTGGTCTGGGTCAGGTCGTTGGTGCCGAAGGAGAAGAACTCCGCGGACTCGGCGATCGCCCCTGCGGTCAACGCCGCCCGGGGCAGCTCGATCATGGTGCCGACCAGATGCGCGATGTTCACCCCGGAGGCGGCATGAACCTCCTCGGCTACCACCTTGATCATCTGCGCGATGGTCTCCAGCTCCTGGACCGCGCCGACCAGCGGGACCATGATCTCGGCCCGCGGGTTGCCGCCGGCCTGCACCCGCAGCACGGCCGCCTCCAGCACCGCCCTGGTCTGCATGGCGAACAACCCGGGAATCATCAGGCCAAGGCGCACCCCGCGAAGTCCCAGCATGGGGTTCTGCTCGTGCAGCCTGCGCACGGCCTTGAGCAGTCGCCGGTCCTCCTCCCGGGCATCGCCGCGAGCATCGGCCAAGGCAACCCGAACCGACAGCTCGGTAATGTCCGGGAGGAACTCGTGCAGTGGCGGGTCCAGCAGACGGATGGTCACAGGCAGGCCGTCCATGGCCTCGAAGATGCCGACGAAATCCTCGCGTTGCAGCGGTAGCAGCTCGGCCAGTGCCTTGTCCCGGTCTTGCTCGGTGTCGGCCAGGATCAGCGCCTCGACCATCGCCCGCCGGTCGCCGAGGAACATGTGCTCCGTCCGGCACAGGCCGATGCCCTCGGCGCCGAAGCGACGGGCGCGGGCCGCGTCCTCGGGAGTGTCGGCGTTGGCCCGCACCGACATCCGGCGCAGCGTGTCGGCGATGCGCATGATCCGGTGTACGGCCCGCACGAGGTCGTCGGTGTCGGCCGCGTGCGGGTCGATCTTGCCCTCGAAGTAGCGGACCACCGGCGAGGAGACGACCGGCACCTCGCCGAGGAACACCTCCCCGGACGTGCCGTCGATCGAGATGACCGTGCCCTCTCCGAAGACCTTTCCGTCCTGGGTGGTGAAGTGCCGGCCGGCGGTGTCAACGACGAGGTCCCCGGCGCCACACACACAGGTCTTGCCCATGCCGCGGGCGACCACGGCAGCGTGTGAGGTCTTGCCACCGCGGCTGGTCAGGATGCCTTCGGCCGCGATCATCCCGTTGAGGTCGTCGGGGGTGGTCTCGCGCCGCACGAGGATCACCTTCTCACCGGCGTTCGACCATTTCACCGCGGTGTCGGAGTCGAAGACGACCTTGCCGACGGCCGCACCGGGCGACGCGTTCATGCCCTTGGCGAGGTGCTCGTGGGCCGCGCTCTCCTCGAAGGCGGGGAACATCAGCTGGGCCAGCTGGGCCCCGGTGACGCGCTGAAGCGCCTCGGCGTCGTCGATCACGCCCTCGTCGCTGAGCTGGGTCGCGATGCAGAAGGCAGCCCTGGCGGTCCGTTTGCCGACCCGGGTCTGCAGCATCCACAGCTTGCCATGCTCGATGGTGAACTCGATGTCGCACAGGTCGCGGTAGTGCTTCTCGAGCTGGCTCATGATCGACATCAGCTCGTCGTACGACTTCTTGTCCAGGCCCTCGAGGTCGGCCAGGGACAGCGTGTTGCGGATTCCGGCCACCACGTCCTCACCCTGGGCGTTCTGCAGGTAGTCGCCGTAGACGCCCTGAGCCCCGGAGGCCGGGTTGCGCGTGAAGGCCACCCCGGTGCCGGAGTCCGAGGACACGTTGCCGAACACCATCGTGCAGATGCTGACCGCGGTGCCCAGGCTGGCGGGGATTCGTTCCTGGCGGCGGTAGAGAATCGCGCGAGGGGAGTTCCAGGAGTCGAAGACGGCCCGTACCGCCAGGTCCATCTGCTTGCGCGGCTCTTGCGGGAACTCCCGGCCGGTGTGCTTGAGCACGATCTTCTTGTACTCGTCGACAAGCGCCCGCAGGTCGTCGGCGTCCAGGTCGAGGTCGTTGTGGGTGTCCTTGGCTTCCTTGGCGTCGTGCAGGGCGGCATCGAACAGGGTGCCGTCGACGTCCAGGACGGTCTTGCCGAACATCTGGATCAGCCGGCGGTAGGAGTCGAATGCCAGCCGCTCGTTGCCGCTCTGCTTGGCGAGCCCGAGGACCGACTCGTCGTTGAGCCCGACGTTGAGCACGGTGTCCATCATTCCGGGCATCGAGAACTTCCCGCCGGAGCGCACCGACACCAGCAGCGGGTTGTCGGGCTGACCCAGCGACTTGCCCATGGTCTTCTCCAGGGCCATGAGATGGTCGCTGACCTCGGCCTCGAGCGCGGCCGGCGGCGAGCCGTGGGCGAGGTAGGCCCGGCACGCCTCGGTGGTGATGGTGAATCCGGGAGGAACTGGCAGCCCCATCCGGGTCATCTCTGCCAGGTTCGCCCCCTTGCCTCCGAGCAGGTCTTTGAGGTCTTTGTTGCCTTCGGCGAAGTTATAGACGAACTTAGGCACAGCAGGACCTCCGGGGCGAAGTTGCGGACAGTTTCTCCGCACATTAGACCAGCAAGGGGTATGCCGGTGACCTCGTGTCACCGAGGTCATACCTACAGGCTCCTGGAGTATACCGGTTAACCACAAGACCATTCCGTCTGGTTTGGGAGGTAATAGCCCTCACCCTGACCTAGGTCTGGGGATAGAGGAAGGCGGTCAGGGCGGCGGCGTACATTGCTGGGTCCCTGGCCCCGCACAGCTCGCGAGCCGAGTGCATCGACAACATCGGCGCTCCGAAGTCCACGGTCGTGGCGCCGACGAGTGCAGCGGTCATCGGCCCGACCGTAGAGCCGCACGGCATGTCGTTGCGGGCCACGAAGTTCTGCACCGGCACGCCCGCCTGGTCGCAGGCCGTGATGAACGCCGCCGCGCCAACGGAGTCCGTCGCGTAGCGCAGTTTGACGTTGGTCTTGAGCACCGGGCCACCGTTGATCGCGATCTGATGCTGGGGTTCGTGCTTCTCGGGGTAGTTCGGGTGGGTGGCGTGCGCCATGTCCCCAGAGGCCACCACGGTCCCGGCCAGGGCCCGATGGAAGTCTTCTCGGCCACCACCGGCCGAGGTCACGACGCGTTCGAGCACCGAGGGCAGCAGTGTGGACATGGCACCGCGCTCGGACTGGCTGCCGACCTCCTCATGGTCGAAAAGGACCAGAACAGGCACCGATGGCCCCGATGCGGCCGGGGACCCCTGCGCTGCGCCCGCCCGGCCATCGCGGTCCATCGCCTCAGCGGCCCTGATCAACGCCCGCACCCCCGCGTAGCTCGTCGCCAGGTTGTCCAGACGGGGAGCAGCGATCAGGTCGAGGTCCCGGCCGATCCTGCGGGACGGCTGCAGGTCATGGGTCATCACGTCCCAGGCCAGGACGTCGGCGGCGTCCACGCCCAGGGCGCCAGCGAGGTACCCGCGGAAGTCCCCGGGCTCGGTGCCGATCCCCCACAGGGGCCTCAGATGCTCCTGGGGGTTGAGCGCCAGAGCCTCGTTGGCGCCGCGGTCAAGGTGGACTGCGAGCTGAGCCACCCGCAGCACCGGCTCGTCGATGGTGAGCAGCCGGGTCTGGGTCCCATGCTCGGCTCGGACCGCAACCCGGCCAGACAGGCCGAGGTCGCGGTCGAGCCAGGAGTTGAACAGCGGCCCGCCGTAGAACTCGATGCCGAGCAGCTGCCAGCCCGCACGTGACAGGTCGGGTTGTGGCTTGATGCGCAGGTTCGGGCTGTCGGTGTGGGCACCGACGACGCGAAAGGGCGTGGCCGGGCCGTTCGCCGCCTCACTGCTCCAGGCAATGAGCGAACCCCCGCGGATCATGTAGTAGCGGCCGCGTTCGGCCGGAAACGCGTCGACCTCCGCCAGCAGGCTGAAGCCGGCCGCCGCAAGCCGCGCCCCCGCCTCGGCGCAGGCGTGGAACGGCGAGGGAGAGGCATCGACGAAGGCACATAGTCCGCTCGCCTCGGAGTCGGTGTCGAAAGAGTGAGCCATGACCGCGACCCTATCGGCGGGACCTGCATGTGCTGAGGCCTGGCAGGGCTCGCATATCAACCTACGTTGGCGTAACCTACGGAGGCGTAGGTAAGTGTCACCTAAGGAGGGATCAGCATGGCGAAGACGATGGCTCAGACCGAACTGCTGCGCGAGCTGGACCAGGTGGTGGTCGGTGAGCTGAACCGGCACGAGAAGGTCGCCAAGGAGTGGTTTCCCCATGACTACGTGCCGTGGAGCCAGGGACGCAGCTTCGACGGGCTGATGGATGGTGCCCCGTGGAGCCAGAGCGACTCCGAGATCTGCGACGTGGCCCGTTCGGCACTGATCGTGAACCTGCTTACCGAGGACAACCTGCCGAGCTACCACCACGAGATCGCCCTGATCTTCGGACGCGACCACGCGTGGGGCGAGTGGGTGCATCGCTGGACGGCTGAGGAGGGCAGGCACGCTATGGCGATGCGCGACTACATGCTGGTCACCCGGATGGTGGACCCCGTTGCGCTGGAACGTTTCCGGATGAAGCACATGTCCGCGGGATACGAGTCAGCGCACTCGGGCGAGCTGATGGGCTCCCTGGCCTACGTCTCGTTCCAGGAGCTGGCCACTCGCGTCTCTCACCGCAACACCGGCAAGTTCACCAACGACCCGATGTGCGAGAACCTGCTCAGCCGGATCGCCGCCGACGAGAACCTGCACATGATCTTCTACCGCAACCTGATGGACGCGGCCCTGCAGATCTCCCCTGACCAGGCCATGGTCGCGATCCTGAATGTGGTCCAGAACTTCGAGATGCCGGGCACTGGAATCCCCGGCTTCCAGCGCAAGGCCGTCGAGATGGCCGTCGAGGGAATCTACGACCTGCGCCAGCACAAGGACGAGGTCTTGGACCCGGTGCTGCGCTTCTGGAAGGTCTTCGAGCTGGAGGGGCTGTCCGCCGCGGGTGAGGCAGCGCGCACCGAGCTGGCTGAGTTCATGGACGGGTTGGAGAAGCAGGCGCTGCGATTCGAGGACAAGCGCGACATGCTCAGGGCCCGGATGGCTCTTCGCTGAGCTGCCTGGTGCTGCAGCAATCGGTCTGCGTGGAGCGTTTCTTCCGAACGATGGAACCTTCTCGACCGGACCAGGCGATCCTGGGGCCGACGGTGCAGGATGGGGACCATGAACGCATCCCAGGATGAGCAGCAGGGCCCAGCTGGCGACAAGGAGCACCAACGCGTAGCCGTGGTCTCCGAGGACGGCATGGGGGTGGCCGGCAAGCCGAGCAAGGACCAGGAGGCCCGTGACCCCGCCGACCTCGTCGAGCAGCCCGGCAAGGTCATGCGGATTGCCTCCATGATCAAGCAACTGCTCGAGGAGGTGCGCAGCGCACCTCTGGACCAGGCCGGTCGAACCCGCCTCGCCGAGATCCACCGCCGCTCCATCAGCGAGCTGGAGGAGGGCCTGGCTCCGGAGCTGATCGACGAGCTTGAGCGCATCACCTTGCCGTTCGGCGACGAGGCGCCCTCCGACGCCGAGCTGCGGATAGCCCAAGCCCAGCTGGTCGGCTGGCTCGAAGGGCTGTTCCACGGCATCCAGGCCGCGCTCTTCGCCCAGCAGATGGCCGCCCAGCAGCAGCTACAGAACATGCGGCGGGCGCTGCCAGCCGGTGAGCCCGTTCAGGGCGGCGGGCCCGGGCAGCCCCAGGGGTACGTTCGCGGGATGCCGAGCAGCCAGGATCCGCGCGACGGCGGATCAACGGGGCAGTACCTCTAGCGCCGGAGCCTGCTTCCCGAGGCTCCGTTGCCGCCCCGAAGACCACAACGACACCGAGCCGGCAGCTGCCCCAGAGGGCCGGGGGCAGTCCTGATCAGCGGCGTGAGAGCCAGGAGCAAGCTGGCCCGGCTTGCCCTGTCCGGGCTAACGTGGCCCCTTTCGGGGTCCCAGCGTCCGGGTGCGCGGGTGGTGCCACGCCAGGATGGGGCGATCGGCCTATCGCGCGGTATTGCGGTCCAGCGCGATCTCGAACCACACGGTCGACCCGTCGGCCCCATGCGCGTGGCCCATCGCCTCGGAGGCGGCGGCAACGAGAGCAAGCCCCCGGCCCTGGGAGGCGGAGTGGTCCTCGCGCCCCGGACGGGGTGCGCTCCACGTGCCAGTGTCCTCGACGGTGACCAGGAGCCGGTCGGCAAGCTCCATGGAGACCCTCGCCGCTGTGCCTGCGTGCTGGACCACGTTGGTGACCAGCTCGGAGATACACAGGACCGCCGAGGCGATGTTCTGCTCATTGACCCCCCAAGACTCCAGCTGCGCACGAGCCCACCGGCGGGCCCCGCGCACGGCGATCGTGTGCGGCGGAACGAGAACCGAGGCCATCTCGTGTGCCCGGCTGTCACAGACCACAACCAGGAGGGCGCAGTCGTGCTCTAGGGACCTGTCACCGACCAGGGTGTCGATCACGTGCTCGGAGATGCTGCGTGCAGCCGTCGCCGACATTGCGTTCAAGGTCGCGAGCAGCGCCGGCTGCGACTGGGCATGGCTCTGTTCGTGACGCTCGAGCAGCCCTTCGGTGACCGCGACCAGGGCGTCTCCTTCGTGCAGGACGCTGTGCATGACTGGGCGAGCCCCGGTGATCCCCAGCGGGGGCCCGGGATCAAGCTGGGCGTTCTGGGCCAGTGGCCCAGAACTGGCGGGCGCGCCCGCTGCCGGTCGACGCCGAACCACCGCCGGCGGAAGGTGGCCGGCGCTGGCGAGCAGCAGATCTCCCGTGGCAGGGTCGAAGACCCCGACCAGTGCAGTGACCAAAAGCTCGCCGCCGAAGCCGGGGCCTCCCGCTTCCGCGGCGCCCCCGCTGTGGGTCTGAACAGCCGGCGAGGCCCGGTCCAGGTGGCTGACGAGCTCGTCCAGGGCGGTGAGGATGACGCTGGGGTCAGAGCTGGTCAGCGCTGCTGCCCGCAGGCTCACCTTGACCTGCGCCCTGACGGCGGCTGAATCCGTGCCGGCGCCGATCACCTCACCGATGGTCAGGGCGATCCTTCCGTCGGGCACAGCGAAGACGTCATAGAAGTCGCCACCGGGTCCGGTCGTCGTGTCGTCGTTCTGGTCGCGCGTCGCCATCGTCAGCATCAGGCCGTCCGGTAGGTGGCGTCGCAGCCTGTGGTAGCTTATGGACCCCCCGATGTCGGGCCCGTTGATCGGCAGAATCAGCGGCCCGTCTCCTTCAGCAACGAACCGTTGGTCGGGTTCGGACGGCGTCTCGGCTGCCCTGGCACCCGCACGGAACCCCGACCAGATCAGCGGTCGGCGCGCGACTGTCTCGTCCCACAGCTCAGTCCCCCGGAATTTTGCGCCCTGAGCACCGTCCTTAGTCCCGCCGACGAGCACCAACACGGGAGCCATCTCGACGACAACGACCAGAACTCCCAGAATCGAGCCCTCACTGTCGCGCACGGCCGAGTAGCTGCGGGCCAGGTATGTCCAGTCGGGGGGCGACTGCTCTTGCCCGCTCAGATCCAGCATCGCTCCGTCGTCATGGAAGGACTGCCCGCCTGTGAAGACGTTGTCGACCGCCTCGGCGTAGCCCGGACGGGACCAGATCTCGGGCATCACCAGGGCAGCTCGCTGACCCCAGGCACGCGGATGACGTGCCCCCAGCAGGGCGGCGAACCGGTCGTTGTAGACCATCGCGTAGCTGCCGTCGTGACAGTAGGCCATCGGTGCTGTGGCCTCGAGCAGAGTGCGCACGACGGCCTCGACTGCAGGGTCCCACTGGTCTCGCGGGCCGAAGTCGCTCTCGGACCAGTCGTATTCGGCCGCGAGCGTGGCACACCCTGGCGCCGGCGGTTCGTCGGCGCCAGGAAAGACACCGTGCGACAATCCGGCCACACCTCCATTTTAGTCGGCTCTTCAGCCGCGCAGGGTCCTAGCCTTGCGGTTTCTGGATCCCGGCAGATCCAGGCACGTGCACGGTCCCCTGCCACGGCGCGGAGGGTGCACGGCATGTGGCGTTTGGTCAGGTCGTGAGCAGAACCTTGCCGATGTTGGTGCCGGCCTCGAGCTCGCGGTGGGCGTCGGCAGCCTGGGCCAGGGGGAAGGCTCGGTGCACGACCGGCTTCACCTCCCCGGTCTCGATCAGCGGCCAGACGTGCTCGCGCACCGCGGCCACGATCGCGGCTTTCTCGGACAGCGGCCGGCCGCGCAGCGACGTCGCGATCACCGCGGCGCACTTGCGCAGCAGCGTGCTGATGTCGAGCTCAGCCTTGACCCCACCCTGAAGCCCGATGATGACCAGCCGTCCGTTGACCGCCAGGGCGCCGACGTTGCGGGCCAGGTACTTGGCGCCGATGTTGTCCAGGATCACGTCGGCACCTCGCCCGTGCGTCGCTTGGGCCAACACCTCCACGAAGTCCTGCTCGCGGTAGTTGATCAGAACCTCGGCCCCCAGCGTGCGACAAGCCTCGAGCTTGTCGCTCGTTGCGGCAGTAACCGCGATGCGAGCGCCGACGGCACGCGCAAGCTGGATCGCCATCGTCCCGATCCCACTTGACCCGCCATGGATCAGGACCGTCTGACCCACCTGCAGGTTGGCGGTCATGAAGAGGTTGGACCACACCGTGCAGACGACTTCGGGCAACGCTGCTGCGTCGACCAACGACACCCTTTCGGGCACGGGCAGCAGTTGTGTGGCTGGCACCGCTACCTGCTCGGCATACCCGCCGCCGGACAGCAGCGCGCACACCTGGTCGCCGACCGCCCAGCCGGTCACATCGGCGCCGATGACACTCACGGTGCCACTGACCTCAAGGCCGGGGTACGCCGACGAACCAGGTGGCGGGGGGTAGAACCCTTGGCGTTGCATCAGGTCCGCGCGATTGACGCCGGATGCAGCGACCTGGACCAGCACCTCGTTGGCCGCCACGTCGGGCGTGGGCACCTCATGGATGACGAGTGCGCTGGCGTCTCCGGGCGTGGGAATCGTGATGGCTCTCATGCTCTGACGATATGTCAGGCGCGTCCTCGCACCCGACGGGCCAGGTCCGTCGCGGTCCGGATGACCTGCTGCACGATGGCCTGTCGCTGGTGTGCTGTCACCTCCGCGGCGGGATACGTCACGGCGACCCCGGCCACCGGATGGCCCGTGTGGTCGAGCACAGGCGCGGCCACGGACGCGAAGTCCGGTGTCACGGTTCCGTCTTCCAGTGCGAAACCGTCCCGACGAACCCGGGTCAGCACCGCCCGCAGGCCTGGCAGCGTGGTTGGCCCAACGCCGTGTCGCTGGACGAACGCATCACGTGAGGGGAAGAGAGCCCGAACTTGCTGCGGCGGAAGCGATGCCAGCATGGCCAGCCCGCTCGCGGTCAGCTGCGCGGGAAGACGTACGCCCACGTCGGTGACCAGGGGCGGCCGCCCCGGTGCCCGCTCTTCGATGACATACAGGACATCGCGGCCATGCAACACCGCAAGGTGGGCGTTGTGCCGGGTGGCGTCCACCAGGCGAACCAGCAGCTGACGGGCGAGGCGCTGTAATGGTGCCTGCCGGGTGTAGGCCGAACCGAGCTCAAAGGCCGCCACACCGAGGCCGTACCGCCGCTCGTCCGCCAGATGCACGACAAACCCCTGGTCGCAGAGCACGGCCAGCAGGTGATAGACGCTGGACCGAGGCAGATCCAGGTCGCGGGCGATAGCAGAGGCAGGGACGGGTTCGGGATGGCGTGCCAGCAGTCGCAGAACTGCCAGAGCCTGAGTGGCGGCGGGGGCGTTGGCCATGGGGCAAGTGTCTCAGGCACGAGACGCTCTTGGCGGGTCTGCAGGGCCGCTGAGGGTCTGGCTGAGCACGCACTGACGGTGTACTTCTCTCGATCAGGCTCAGCGGATATCGACGACGTCACGGCGTCGATCACGCCGGGTTGACCCGAACCCGCAGAATAGGAGCTCGTGATGCAGAAGATCAGCCCATTCCTATGGTTCGACGATCAGGCACAGGAGGCTGCCAACTTCTATGTCTCCATATTCCCGAACTCGTGGATCCTGGGGGTCTCGCGATACGGCGACGGCGGGCCGCGTCTGCCGGGGAGCGCGATGTCGGTGACGTTCACCCTCGACGGTCTCCAGATCCAGGCCCTCAACGGAGGTCCGGAGTTCACGTTCACTGAGGCCATCTCGCTGTTCGTCTCCGCCGTGGGCCAGGACGAGATCGACCACCTGTGGGACAAGCTCACCAGCGGCGGGGAGCCAGGGCGGTGCGGCTGGCTTAAGGACAAGTACGGTCTGTCGTGGCAAATCGTCCCGCCCATCCTGAACGAGCTCCTGGGCGACCCTGACGCTGACAAGGCAAGCAGGGTCATGCAGGCGATGCTGGGGATGAGCAAGATCGATATCGCTGCTCTTCGCGCGGGAACGACGGCGACTAGTGGACTCGGTGCACCTGCGGGTGGTGGCGCTGCCCGGATTGGCGCACGGGCTGCGCCGGTCACCGCTGCTGAGCCGCGGGCGGAGCCCGAGCGCTGGCAGGGCGACCGGGACCAGGGGCACCAGGGCCCCGCCGCGGCCATGCCAGCTGATCGCTGAGTGTTCCGCGCCGAGCAGTACCGACCCGAGACCGAGGCCACTGAGCCGCCTCGCCCAGTCGGGTCGGGGGGGGCTCCGATCACCGATGGCCACCCCCGGAATCCGCCCAAGTCATGACGATTTCAGCTGCTGCAAGGCGTGCATGCACCAACGGCCCGAGACCGAGGCCAAGGACTGCCGGGCAGAACCACGCCGACATCACCGGCAGGCGTGCGCGCGGTCTGCAGCACAGTGGCCTTGTCTCAGATTCGAGACACTAACGGTGGGCCGGGGATGGTTGACCGGTCGCCGGTGGGTTCCAATGAACTCATGACTTCAGCCCACCTCTCCACAGCTCAGCTGGCCTGCGGCGTCGCCGCCATCGCTGTCGGCGTCGGCCCACTGTCATTCGAGGACGTGGTGGCTGTTGCGCGCCGCGGCGCTCGCATCGAGATCACCTCCGACGCCCTGGAGCAGATCCGCACGAGCCGCACGGTCATCGAAGGCCTGGCCGACGACATCGAGCCGCACTACGGCGTATCGACCGGCTTCGGTGCGCTGGCCACCAAGCACATCGCACCGGACATGCGCGCCCAGCTGCAGCGCAGCCTGGTCCGCAGTCACGCGGCCGGCTCCGGACCCGAGGTCGAGCGTGAGGTCGTCCGTGCGCTCATGCTGCTGCGTCTGTCTACCCTGGCCACCGGACGCACCGGCGTGCGTGAACAGACGGCCGCCGCATACGCGGCCATGCTGAATGCCGGAATCACTCCCGTGGTCCACGAGTACGGCAGCCTGGGCTGCTCGGGTGACCTCGCGCCGCTTGCGCACTGCGCGCTGGCCCTGATGGGCGAGGGGCCGGTCCGCGACGCGTCAGGGGAACTGCGCTGTGCCGCAGGCGCGCTGAGCGCAGCAGGCATCACCGCGGTCTCGCTGCGCGAGAAGGAGGGCCTGGCCCTGATCAACGGCACCGACGGCATGCTCGGCATGCTCGTGCTGGCCATCACGGACCTGCGCAGCCTGCTCAAGGTTGCCGACATCACCGCGGCGATGAGTGTCGAAGGGCTGCTCGGCACCGACAGCGTCTTCGCCGCCGACCTGCAGGCCCTGCGCCCCCACCCCGGTCAGGCCGCATCGGCAGGCAACCTGCGCAAGATCCTGGCCGGAAGCCCGATCCGGGCCAGCCACGACAACGAGGGCTGCACTCGCGTTCAGGACGCCTACTCCCTGCGGTGCGCGCCTCAGGTCGCCGGAGCTGCGCGTGACACCGTCGACCACGCCGCGCTGGTCGCCGGCCGCGAGCTCGCCGCCGCCGTGGACAACCCGGTGGTTACGTTGGATGGTCGGGTGGAGTCCAACGGAAACTTCCATGGTGCGCCGGTGGCGTACGTCCTGGACTTCCTGGCCATCGTGACGGCTGACGTCGCGAGCATGTCCGAACGCCGGACCGACCGCTTCCTGGACGTCGCGCGCAGCCACGGCCTGAACGCGTTCCTGGCCGACGACCCAGGGGTGGACTCAGGGCACATGATCGCCCAGTACACCGCCGCCGGAATCGTCTCCGAGATGAAGCGCCTCGCAGCTCCGGCAAGCGTCGACTCGATTCCGAGCTCAGCGATGCAGGAGGACCACGTATCCATGGGATGGTCGGGAGCGCGCAAGCTGCGCCGGTCCATCGACGGCCTTACCCGGGTGCTGGCGGTCGAGCTGCTGACGGCCGCGCGAGGCATACAGCTTCGGGCACCGCTGAAGCCGTCGGCCGCTACCGGCGCGGTGATCGACGCCCTTCGGGAGACGACAGCCGGGCCGGGGACGGACAGGTTCATGGCCCCCGAGATCGAGGAGGCTGTCCAGCTCGTTGCCAGCGGTGGCGTCGTGCGAGCCGTCGAGACCGTCACCGGCCCGCTCAACTGAGCACGAGCAACGAACAGAAGGTGGCAGCCGAAGGTTTCTGAAGAACACGCTCTGACAACGGAGTGCATGATCTAGCAAGGAGATTGCTCATGGAAGGCGCCCGTCCCGTCCGCGCAGCGCGCGGCACGACCCTGACCGCCAAGTCGTGGACCACTGAGGCCCCGCTGCGGATGCTGATGAACAACCTTGACCCCGAGAATGCGGAGCGCCCTGATGACCTGGTCGTCTACGGCGGCACCGGCAAGGCGGCCCGCGACTGGAAGTCCTTCGACGCGATGGTCCGGACGCTGACCACGCTAGAGAAGGACGAGACCATGCTGGTCCAGTCCGGTCGGCCCGTCGGGGTGATGCGCACCCATGAGTGGGCGCCGCGGGTGATCCTGGCTAACAGCAACCTGGTCGGCGACTGGGCGACCTGGCCGGAGTTCCGCAGGCTGGAGCACCTTGGCCTGACGATGTACGGCCAGATGACGGCCGGCTCGTGGATCTACATCGGGACCCAGGGGATCCTCCAGGGAACCCATGAGACCTTCGCCGCGGTGGCTGACAAACGCTTCAACGGCACCTTGGCCGGCACACTGACCCTCACCGGAGGCGCCGGTGGCATGGGTGGTGCGCAGCCGTTGGCCGTGACCATGAACGGTGGCGTCTGCCTGCTCGTAGACGTCGACGGGACGCGCCTTCAGCGGCGCGTGGAGCACCGCTACCTCGACGCCGTCGCCACGAACATCGACGAGGCGATCTCCCGTTGCCTGGCCGCCAAACGGGACCGCACCGCCCTCTCCGTCGGTCTGGTCGGCAACTGCGCCACCGTCGCCCCTGAGCTCCTGCGTCGCGGTGTGGAGATCGACGTCGTCACCGATCAGACCAGTGCGCACGACCCCCTGTCCTACCTGCCCGAAGGCGTCACGCTGGCCGACTGGCACGACTACGCAGAAAGGAAGCCCGAGGAGTTCACCGACCGGGCGCGGGCGTCAATGGCCAAGCACGTCCAGGCCATGGTGGAGTTCCAGGATGGTGGCGCCGAGGTTTTTGACTACGGCAACTCGATCCGCGAAGAGGCCCGACTGGGCGGCTGCGACAGGGCTTTCGAGTTCCCGGGCTTTGTGCCGGCCTACATCCGCCCGCTGTTCTGCGAGGGCAAGGGCCCCTTCCGCTGGGCTGCGCTGTCGGGCAGCCCCCAGGACATCTACAAGACGGACAAGGCGATCATGGACCTGTTCCCGGACAATGACCGCCTCCAGAAATGGATTCGCGCCGCAGGGGAGAAGGTTGCCTTCCAGGGCCTGCCGGCCCGAATCTGCTGGCTGGGCTACGGCGAGCGGGATGTGGCCGGACTGAAGTTCAACGAGATGGTCGCCTCGGGCGAGCTGGAGGCGCCGATCGTCATCGGTCGTGACCACCTCGACGCCGGCTCTGTGGCCTCGCCCTACCGCGAGACCGAGTCCATGGCCGACGGTTCGGACGCCATTGCCGACTGGCCACTTCTCAACGCGTTGATCAACACCGCATCTGGTGCCACCTGGGTCTCGATCCACCATGGTGGTGGCGTCGGAATCGGCCGCTCGATCCACGCCGGGCAGGTCTGCCTGGCCGACGGCACGGCGCTGGCGGCCGAGAAGCTCGCCCGAGTCCTGACCAACGACCCGGCGATGGGAGTCATCCGGCACGTGGACGCGGGCTACGAGATTGCCGAACGCGTCGCCGCAGAGCGCGGCGTCAGGGTTCCGATGCGTGAGCAGTGAGCGGTGACCCCCGCTGAGGTGCAGGACATGACGTTCGACGCCATGTGGTCGGTCATCGCACCAATCGGCCTGGAGGCCAGTACCAGGGGCTATCGACGCTTTGCGTGGACCCGCCAGGACGCGCTGCTGCGTGAGTGGTTCGCCGGTGAGGCATCCGCGCGCGGGCTGGACCTGGTCACGGACCGTGCCGGCAACCAGTGGGCCTGGTGGGGTGATCCTGATGCTGCCGTCGCCGCCGGCCGGCCCGGAGTGGTGATCGGCTCCCATCTGGACTCGGTTCCCGATGGCGGGGCGTTTGACGGCCCGCTGGGGGTGGTCTCAGCTCTGGCTGTCGTCGATGCCTTGAGGGCCAAGGGTTTCGTGCCCGCACGTCCTATCGCGGTGGTGAACTTCGTTGATGAGGAGGGCGCGCGATTCGGCATTGCCTGCGCTGGTTCCCGCTTGATCACGGGCAAGCTTGACGCTGGCAAGGCGCGGGGGCTGCGCGATGCTGACGGTGTCACGATGGCCGAGGCGATGACAGCCGCGGGCCACGCCGTGGAGCATGTCGGCCCAGACGAGGAGGCGCTGCGGCGGATAGGGACCTTTGTTGAGCTGCACGTGGAGCAGGGCCGTGCCCTGGTCGACCTGGGTCGTGCCGTCGCCGTCGGCTCCGTCATCTGGCCCCACGGGCGCTGGCGTATCGACCTGGACGGCGAAGCCAACCACGCAGGCACAACGCGCCTGGAGGACCGACGCGACCCGATGCTCGCCCTGGCGGCAGCCGTGCTGGCCGCCCGGGCGGCTGCCACGGTGAACGGGTGCGTGGCCACCGTGGGCAAGGTTCGGGTGGAACCCAATGGGGTCAACGCGATTCCGTCACGGGTCACTGCATGGCTCGACGCCCGAGGCCCGGACGAAGCAAGAGTCCGGGCTGTCGTGGAGGGCGTCGGAGCACAGTCCTCGGGTCTGCCGGTCGAGGAGTCATGGACCCCCGAGACGGTCTTCGATATGCCGCTGGCGCGCAGGCTCTCGGACGTGCTCGACGGTGCGCCGATGCTGTCGACGGGGGCCGGGCACGATGCCGGAGTCCTTGCCACGGCCGGGCTGTCCACTGCGATGTTGTTCGTCCGCAACCCCACCGGCATCTCGCACTCGCCGGCCGAGTTCGCCGAACGCAAGGACTGCCACAGCGGGGTCGGCGCCCTGGCTGCGGTGACCGAGGACCTGGCCCGATGAGCCAGGCGGGCAGCGCGTCGAAGACTCAGCGGTGGTGGGCGGCATACGCACTGCTGCCCACGGGCCTGGGCCGCGACGTGACCTTCGAGGTTACCGGCGGCCGGTTCACCGCAGTCACGCCCGAGACGCCACCCGCAGACGCCCAGGAGCTGCCCGGCGTGGTCCTGCCCGGGTTCGCTAACGCCCACAGCCACGCCTTTCACCGCGCGATGCGGGGCCGGACCCACGACGGCGGCGGCACGTTCTGGACCTGGCGGGAGCGGATGTACGCCGTTGCGGCGCAGCTGAACCCGGACTCCTACCGTGAGCTGGCCACTGCCACCTATGCCGAGATGGCGCTGGCCGGAATCACCTCGGTCGGGGAGTTCCACTACCTGCACCACGCTTCGGGTGGTGTGCCGTACGACGATCCCAATGCCATGGGGGAGGCCTTGCGTCAGGGCGCCGCAGACGCCGGCCTCCGGCTGACCTTGCTCGACACCTGCTACGTCGCCGGGGGGTTGAGCGCAGCCGGGCACAGCCCGCTGGACCGGCTGCAGCTGCGCTTCGGCGACGGCCACGCCGACCGCTGGGCGCAGCGCGTCGAGGGCCTGAAGGAGTCCGCCGGGATGCGGGTCGGTGCCGCGGTGCACTCTGTGCGGGCAGTGCCAAGGGATCAGCTCGCCGTGGTGGCAGCAGCGGCCGCCGGCCGGCCGCTGCACGTCCACGTCTCCGAGCAGCCGGCCGAGAACGAGGCCTGCCAGTGGTTCTACGGCCTGACACCCACCGCTGTGCTGGAAGCCGAGGGACTCCTTGGCCCCACGACGTCAGCGGTCCACGCGACCCACCTGAGCGAGCCCGACATCGCCATGCTGGGGCGCACCGGTACGACGGCCTGCTTGTGCCCCACGACCGAGCGGGACCTCGCGGACGGTATCGGGCCTGCACGAAGGCTGTCCGACGCGGGTTCGCCGCTGTCCCTCGGGTCTGACCAGCACGGCATCACCGACCTGCTCGAGGAGGCGCGCGCCCTGGAGATGCATGAGCGCCTGGACTCGTTGGAGCGCGGCCGTTTCCGCCTCGACGAGCTGTTGGCGGCAGCAACCCGCCACGAGAGCCTCGGCTGGGACGACGCCGGGCACCTCAAGGCCGGGGCGCGTGCCGATCTGGTCGCGGTCCGGCTCGACAGCCGCAGGACCGCCGGCAGTGCCCCGGAGCAGATCATGCTGTCGGCCAGTGCTGCTGACGTCGACACCGTGATCGTGGACGGCGCCGTCGTGGTGACCGGCGGCCAGCACGTTCTGGGCAACGTCGGGACGTTGCTGCAGAAGGCGATCCAGCCCCTCTGGGAGAGCTCATGACCTCGACGATCTTTACCGGTATCGCCGAGCTCGTCACGGGCGACGCACTGCTGGAGGGTGCCGACCACTCGGAGCACCTCGGCCGGCTCAGCCACGCTGCGGTCGTCGTGCAGGACGGGCTGATCGCGTGGGTCGGCCCAGCCTCTCAGGCACCCGCGGCGGATGAGAGTCAGGACGTTGGCGGGCGAGCGGTCATACCGGGCTTCGTAGACTCCCACAGCCACCTCGTCTTTGCCGGAGACCGCTCGGCGGAGTTCGCGGCCAGGATGACCGGCGTCCGCTACGACGGCGGCGGGATCGCCACATCTGTCAGCGCGACCCGGGCAGCCAGCGATGACGTACTGCGCGCTCTGGTCGCCAGACGCGTCGCAGAGATGCGCGCTCAGGGGACGACCACGGTCGAGATCAAGAGCGGATATGGACTCAGCGTCCAGGACGAGGCGAGGTCGCTGCGCATCGCGGCCGAGTTCAGCTCTGAGACAACGTTTCTCGGTGCGCACGTGGTGCCGCCGGAGTTCGCTGGCCGTCGCTCTGAGTACGTCGACCTGGTCACCGGTGCGATGCTTTCGGCCTGTGTGCCGCATGCGCGCTGGATCGACGTCTTCTGTGAGCCGCACAGCGCGCATGCCTTCACCGAGGACGAAGCGCGGGTCGTCCTGTCCGCGGGTCGTGGCGCCGGTCTCGGCCTTCGAGTGCACGCCAACCAGCTCGGGCACGGTCCGGGGGTGCGCCTCGCGGTCGAGCTGGGCGCCGCGAGCGTCGACCACTGCACCTACTTGAGCGCCGGCGACGTCGAACGGCTCGCCGCGGCAGCGGCGACCACGGTGGCCACGCTCCTGCCCGGTGTGGAGTTCTCGACCCGTTCGCCGTACCCGGATGCTCGCCGTCTGATCGATGCGGGCGCCAGTATCGCCCTAGCCAGCGACTGCAACCCCGGCACGTGCTACTCGTCCTCGATCCCGTTCGTACTCGCCCTTGCGGTGCGCGAGATGAGGCTGACGCCAGCGGAAGCTTTGCTTGCCGCGACCTCTGGCGGCGCAAAGTCGTTACGGCGCAAGGACATTGGTGTCATATGTGTCGGGAATCGTGCTGATCTGACGGTTCTGGACGCGCCGTCATACCTGCATCTGTTCTATCGCGCGGGCGTTCCGATCGTCCGTGTCCTTGATCCGGCTGGCCGTCATGGTCACTGACCGCCCTCCTGGGCATCTGGGGGTGGTTCGCTTCGCGGGGCTCACCGCCGTGCCGTGGCGCAACGGCGGGGGGCTCACCCGTGTGGTGGCGTCGGCCGGCGGGTCGAGGGCGCAGGGCTTCGACTGGCGGATCAGCCTCGCAGATGTCAACGAACCCGGCCCCTTCTCGAGCTATCCGGGTGTCGACCGGATCATCACCGTGGTCGAGGGAGAGGGCATGGATCTGGTGATCGACGGGGTCGAACATGGCCTCGGCCTGCATGAGCCGCTCAGCTTTGACGGGGCGAGCCAGGCCTCTTGTCGCCGGCTCGCCGGACCGGTCCGCGACCTCAACGTTATGACGCGCAGGGACCGGCTCTGGGCCACCGTCGCCATCAGGGACCTTTCACAAACCCGCCCGATTGCTGTCGACGGCCGCCAGGTCCTCGTGCTCCTTTCCGGATCGGCTGTCGTGGTCGGGCCCGACGGGAGCCGGGCTGGGCTGCGTCTGTTGGATGCCGTGTGCCCCAGTGGAGAGCACGTGAGGCTGGTTGAGGGATCCGGGCGGGCGGCGGTCGTGCGGATCCAAGAGCACAGCCACACACGCGCCGCAGACTGGATGCCCGGGGCGGCGAACCCAGGGTGAGCACGGTCCAGCTCACCGTTGACTGTGCAGACCCTCAGGCCATGGCGCAGTTCTGGCAGACCGCGCTGCACTACGTCCCGGAGCTACCCTCGCCAGGCCGTCAGACATGGCAGTCGTGGCTGGCCGCGATGGGCGTGCCGCAGGCAGAGTGGGACGGTGCCTTGACATGCCACCCCCAGGGCACGGGTCCGCCGCTGTACCTCCAGAAGGTCCCAGAGCCCTAGATCGTCAAGAACGGGCTCCACCTGGACCGGGCATCTCAAAGCGGAGCGAGCCCATCACGGTGCGGATAGCCGACGTCCAGGCCATCGCCGCCCGCCTGGCAGCCCTTGGCGCAGCGCCCATGGCGCGGGTCACCGGCCATGACCATTTCCACGTCGCCATGGGCGACCCCGAGGGCAACGAGCTCGATCCGCGCTGAGCGCGGCTTTCAGAGCAGGGGATGCGGGTATTCGGCGGAGCGGCCGTGGAAGGAGAGGATCTTGGGGTTCTGCACTACGCCGGCCCGGATCTCGATGGCCTCGTGGATCGTCCGATCCTGGTCCCATCCCAACGGGCCTTCCATCACCGAGCGCAGGTAGGGAATCAGCGCCTCGCTGATGCCCCAGGTCGCGCTGTTCCACAGGTACGTGGGGCTGTGATCCACGCCGTAGTAGGAGACGCCGTCGCCCACTTTCAGCATCGGCTCCGCGAAGGTCGTCGGCCGCGCGCACGCGAACCCCATGCCGGCGTCACAGGACACGTCGACGAGCAGGCTGCCAGGAGGGAACTGCGCCAGCTCCGCGTCCGAGACGAACATCAGCGGTGCGTCGGTGTCCTGCAGCACGCAGTTGACCACGATGTCGTGCCGGGCCAGGAACGCGGCCGTGGGCACGTGGCCCGAGTCCGTGTGTACGGTTGTCCGGCTGGGGTCGGCCGGCAGGCGGTCCAGGTGGTCGAGCACCACGGAGGGCACCGGTGAGGCAACCGCGGTGACGTCGCGCATGGTGAGCACGGTGACGTCGTGGACACCTAGGGAGTTCAGCGCCGTGATGGCGCCTCGGGCCGTGTTCCCGAAGCCAATCACAGCGGCAGTCAGATGCCGGCCGTAGTGGCCGGTGGAGCCGACCAGTGTCATGGCATGCAGCACCGAGCAGTAGCCCGCGAGCTCGTTGTTCATATGGAAGACGTGGACCGAGAACCCCCCGGACGCCGTCCAGTGATTCATGGCCTCCCACGCTATGAGGGTCAACCGCTTGTCGATACAGATCTGGGTCAGCTCGGGGTCCTGGACGGCATGCGGCCAGCCCCAGAGCACCTGACCGTCCCGAAGGTTGGCGACATCCTCCAGGGTGGGCTTGGGTAGCAGCACCACCTTGCTTGCCGAGATGATTTCCGCACGCGTACGAATGCCCGCGACCTTGGTGGCCAGGTGCGCGTCGGAGACGCCGTAGCGCTCGCCGTAGCCTGCCTCGAGCACTATCCGTGCGCGCAGGTCGGCGTCGATCCGGTCGAAGTGTTGCGGATGGATCGGCAGCCTGAACTCGTTCTCCTTGGTCGAGGTGGCAAGCACTCCAAGACTGAGCTGGTCCATATGCATCCTGTCGGTTGGCACTGCCACCACCGGCTCGCCGCCATTGGCCGGGGTGGGATCTTCGGTTTGTAACGTTGATTAAAGCATCACGCGGTGTGTGCTCTGCGTCGAAGACCCCGGCACAGCGCAGGCATTCGCCGCCCCTGACCGGTCAATGCCAGCGCGCCAGCCCTGCCCGGGATGGGCAACCTCCGCCAGAACCGAGCGGGCGCCCTGCCGCGGCCTTTGTGGTCGACCCATCCGGACGACAGCCATGCTGGGAGGCAACCGGCCGTGATCAGGGCCGCGGGGTCCCCATCCTCGTGCGAGCCTCAGGGCCGGGGGCGTGCCCCTGGCCCTGAGGCTCGGCCAGCAGCAGTGCCGGTCTTTCCACGCAGTCGGCCACGAAGCGTAGGAACCCGCCGGCTGTTGCGCCATCGCAC
>Ga0209638_1000091_pt1 | contig 56798 bp, 72 predicted proteins | sample BarGraNGADG00211_FD_184490 | JGI IMG/M metagenome (GOLD analysis project Ga0209638, IMG submission 184490) | Arctic peat soil microbial communities from Barrow, Alaska - Barrow Graham LP Ref core NGADG0002-211 (SPAdes) (version 2) | ecosystem: Environmental > Terrestrial > Soil > Wetlands > Peat... | reverse complement strand
CCGTGGGAATGGGCGCTGGGTGGCGATCCGCTGACCAACGCCGGGGAGGCGTGGCGCTACGCGGCGCTGATCGTTCCGTCGATCGTGTTCGTGGCCATCGGAGTTCTCGCGTTCAACCGGCGCGACGTCCGCGCCGCCTAGAGGTCGTCCTCTGAACAGCAGTAACAGTCATGAATCGGGCGATCAGACGCCGAAAGGTCCAACCGGCTCTGGCGCCACCGCCCGCTGGATGGCGAAATGCTCGCAAGGAGGGCAGAGGAGCACGAGATGACGCACTCCGACAGCCGGATTCCGGAGGAACCGACTTCCAGCGAGTGGCAGGCGGACGTAGATGCCGAGCGCAAGGGCTGGTACGAGCTCGCTGCGTTGGTGCGCCGCCTGACGCCCGACGAGTGCCTCGAGCCCGGCTACTTCCGCGACCCGGATTGGACCGTGCGCGACCTCGCGGCGCACGTCGGCACATGGCTGGCAGAGGCCGAGGTGCAGCTCGAGCGCATGGTCGGCGGCACGTATGCGGGCCACGACATCGACATCGATGCGGTCAACGCGCACTTGCTCGAGGCCATGCACGATCAGCCTTGGGACGTGGCATGGACGATGGCCAACTCGGCACGGACACGCCTGCTCCAGGACTGGTTCGCGATGCCGGCACCGGACGCGGAGGCGCGATGGTGGATCGCGAAGTCCGGTGGCCAGCACTATGCGCAGCATCTGCCGCGCCTCCGCGAGTGGATCGCGGAGCTGGAGGCGCGGCGCCGCTGATGGCCGCGCGCGATCCGCGCGTCGACGCGTACTTCGCACCACTGCCGGCATGGCAGCGCGACCTGTTCGTATAGGTGCGCGATGTGCTGCACGAGGCGGATCCTGGGATCGAGGAGACGATCAAGCGCTCGGTGCAGCCCTACTTCGTGCTGCGCGGGAACGTGGCTGCGTTTCTGGCCGCGAAAGACCACGCGACTGTGTTCCTTTACGACCCGCTGGTCGACGATCCGGCCGGCATCATTACCGCCGGCCACGGCAATTCGACCGGACGGCAGATCTCGCTTCATCAGGGCGAAGTCATCAACAAGCCGGCGCTGCTACGGATGTTTCGCCAGATCATTGAGCACAACCGCGCCGGCGGCTGGCGCAAGAGCGCGGCGGGCTAGTTCGAACCGATAGTCACGACCACTTTGCCGCGCGCCTGCTGGCCTTCCGCATAGGCAACAGCCGCGGCCGTCTGCTCGAGCGGGAACGTGCGGTCGATGACCGGCGTCACCTTGCCGGCCTCGATCATCTCGCGCAGCGTTGCGAGGTCGTCGAGCACGACGTCGGCGATGAAGAAGACGATCGGTTGCTTGAGCAGCCGACGACGAACCTGGCCAAGGATCAACCTGCGCAGGACTCCCCTGTGCGCGCCGACGATGACCAGCTTGCCAGTCGGCTTGAGCGTTCTCAGCGCGCTTCCGAGTGATCGGTCGCCGCCGATGTCGACGACAAGGTCGAATCTCCCGCGCAGCGTAGTGAAGTCAACCTTTGCCCGGTCGAGCACGTCCGTGGCGCCCAGCGAACGCAGCAGATCCGCCTTGTCCGCGTTGGTGACAGCGGTTACCTCGGCGCCCAGGGCCGTGGCGATCTGGACCGCGAACGTGCCCACGCCTCCGCCGGCGCCGTTGACCAGGACCTTGTCTGTGGCCGTGGCGCCGCCCTTGTCGCGCACGGCCTGCAGCGCCGTGCACGCCGCGATGGGCACGGCCGCGGCTTGCTCAAAGTTGAGGTTCGCGGGCTTGAGCGCGAACGTCGTGCCGGCGACTAGCTCGCCCAAGGCGCCACGCCTGACTCCATAGACCTCGTCGCCGACGTGAAGACCGGTCACGGCGGATCCGACCGCCTCGACGACACCGGCCGCGTCGGCGCCGAAGGCGGGGTTCTTCGGCGAGCGCATGCCCTGGATGAAGCGGACGAGCATGGGGTCTGCGCGTACCTGGCGGCAATCGCCCGAGTTGATTGACGCGGCCTGGACGCGGACGAGCACCTGGTCATCTGCCGTTACGGGCGCAGCCACGTCCTCGAGTCTCAGCACCTGCTCGGGTGATCCGTAGCCGCGCTGCCGTATTGCCTTCATGTTTGTCCCGCCCTGCCTCGCTTGTCGTACACTGTAAGGTAATGGCCAAGAGCGTAGACATACAGCGTAAGGCTGTCAAGGCCCAACGCGCCAGCCGTGAACCGCTCAGTCGGGAGCGCGTGGTGCAGGCTGCCATACGGCTCGCCGACGCGGGGGGCATCGAATCGGTGTCCATGCGCCGGCTCGCGCAGGAGCTCGGAGTCGAGGCCATGAGCCTCTACCACTACTTCGCGCGTAAGGACGACGTCTTGGTCGAGATGATGGCCGCGGTATTCGCCGAGATGGGCCTGCCCGAGTCTGGCCCCGACTGGCAGGCGGACATGCGCCGCGCCGCGGTTTCTGCCAGGGACACGCTCCTGCGCCACAAATGGGCGGCCAAGTTCATGGGCGAGCCATTGCCGCCGTCGCGTGCCCAGCTCGACTGGATGAACGGCATCCTCGGCCGGCTGCGCGAGGCGGGCTTCACGCCGAACATGACCCACCACGCCTACCACGCGCTCGACAGCCACATCGTCGGCTTCGTGCTCTGGCTGCTTCCGATCATCGAGCTCGCGGACCTGATGCCGAACATGGCGCAGGACATCCTGACGGAGACGCAGGACGGCTCCTTGCCTTACTTCCTCGAGCACGTCCACGAACACCTCGATCCGGCGCCCGAAGACGTCAGCGAATTCGAGTTCGGGCTTGACCTGATCCTCGAGAGCCTCGAGCGCAGGCGAACGATTTAGGAGTCGCTCGCAGACCAGGACGTGTAGACGGGTGGCCAATCGTTGGCCGTCGGGCGCTCGCCCAGGAGCACGTGCTCCACGAGCAGCTCATACAGCGGATACGAATCCTGGACGGTGAAGAACCAGTCCTTGGCGATGTGCGCTCGACTGTCCGCGTCAGTGACCTCGACAGCGCGGCCACGGACGAGGAACTCGCTCGGTGCCTGCGCGACGACGTGGGTGTGGAAGGCGTATCTGCCGTCCTCGTCCAGGTCGGTGCGCTTGGCGCTCTTGCCCTGCACGAACATGTAGAAGTGGCCGTCGACGATGCCGGCGTTGACCGGGTGGACGCGCGGAGGCACGCTCTCGCGGACCGTGACGAGCATTCCCTCGCCGTCGCCCGATCGGTACATCAGCTCGCGCCCACGCGCGGCCATGGCTGGTTGTTGTCGTTCGAATTCAGCCCAGCTCGTCATATGCGCCAATTTACGCGCCCAGTTCGACAGATCGCGTATCGTGGTTGATCGATGACGCGAATGAGCACTTCTTCTGATGGCTGAGGTGATGGAGCCTGAGGCTCCGTTTGGCCTGCGCGGTCAGTACGAGAACATCTGGCATATCGCTGCCGCGAGGCGTTCCAGCGACGGGCAGTTGGTCGGCCATCGCACTTTCTGTGGCCGTAACTACCCCGACCAGGACGAACGGCCGGACCTGGCCGGCCTGACCGAAGTGTGCTCAGACTGCCTGGCCCAGATGGAGCACCGCCACTAACCGCGCGCGAGACGCTCTCCGGGCAGGCTGGCCGGGCGGCCGATCGAACCAGCCTGGTGCGCGGTCGAACGGGCGGGCAGTCCGCGATCCCAGCTCCGCGGCCGAGCATCACGCTGCGGCCGAGCCTCCCACTGCGGTCGACCCTGCGTTTGTGGCCGACCCTGCGTCAGAGGCCGACCCTGCGTCTGTGGCCGACCGCCACGCTGAGCCTGGCGCCCCGGCTGGTGGCCGGCTGAGCGCAGCTGGATGGCCTGCGCGCGGATGGTCGGGTCCGGCGCGAAACCGGGGACGATCTCCTCTTCGACGCGGTGGCCGAGCAGGCGCTCGATCTCTGCGAGCAGCGGGCGCTCGTCGACGCACACGAGCGAGATCGCGTCGCCGTCCGTGCCGGCACGGCCGGTGCGGCCGATGCGGTGCAGGTAATCGCCCGCAACCATGGGCATCTCGTAGTTGACGACGTGAGGCAGCGCCTCGATGTCGAGGCCGCGCGCGGCAACCTCCGTTGCGACGAGGATGGCGACCTTGTTGCGCTTGAAGTCGTTCAGCGCGCGGAAGCGCTGCGGCTGGCTCTTGTTGCCGTGGATGGCCACGGCCGTGATGCCGTCCATCGCCAGCTGCTCGGCGAGCCGGTCGGCGCCGTGCTTGGTGCGCGTGAAGACGAGCGCCTGGTAGATGCGGCCCGACTTGACGAGCTGGCTCAGCAGCTCGCGTTTCCTGCTCCGGTCGACGGGGATGACGACCTGGTGCACGAGCTCGGGCGCGGTGTTCCTGGGCGTCACCTGGACGAAGGCCGGGTCTCTAAGGAAGTCCGCGGCAAGGCGGCGGATCTCAGCCGAGAACGTCGCACTGAACAGAAGGTTCTGGCGCTGCGTGGGAAGCAGGGCGAGGATGCGGCGGATGTCGTGGATGAAGCCCATGTCGAGCATCCGGTCGGCCTCGTCGAGGACAAGGATCTCGACCTGGCCCAGGTTGATCGTGCGCTGCGAAACATGGTCCAGCAGTCGGCCGGGTGTCGCTACCACGATTGGCGGGTTGCGTCGCAGGCGGCTGACCTGGGCGTCGAAGCCGACACCGCCGTAGATCGCGGCACTCGCCACGGGCCGCGTCTGGCCGTAGGTGCGCACGCTCTCCTCGACCTGCAACGCCAGCTCGCGCGTCGGGGCGAGAACGAGGACGCGCGGGCCGCGGACAAAACCGTTCGCGTTGGGGCCGCTTGAGTTGGACGGTGGGCGCGTGGCGTTGAGGCGCTGCAGGATGGGCAGCACGAACGCGGCCGTCTTGCCCGTGCCCGTTTGCGCGCCGGCGAGCAGGTCGCGGGCGGCCAGGACGTGCGGGATTGATTCGCGCTGAACGGGCGTGGGCTCTGTGTAGCCCTGCTGCGCAACAGCGCGGAGGAGTTCGGGCGCCAGCCCGAGATGATCGAAAGACACGAGTAGTCAGCTCCTGACGAGGCCCTCCCGCCGTGGCGGGGCCCGGTCAGGGCTCAATGGGTGGGTCGGGGTCGAACGGAACGAACCGGGGCGCAGACCGGAGCGCCCAAACGAACACGAAGTGCCCGAAGGTTAACAGGCGAGGTGAACATGCGTTCCAGAGCCAGCTCACGGCGCGCAGTCATGGAACGATCAGGTCCACCTTCGTACACTCGGACTGGCCATCGTCAGGGAGCCCGACTCTTTGCGCCTGCTCGTAATCGAGGACGATCCTCGCCTTCGCGCCGTACTCGCCCGGGGCCTCGAGGCCAACGGGTACTTCGTCGATGCGGCACGCACGGCGGAGGACGCTCGGCAGATGCTGGCCTTCACCGACTATGCCGTGCTCATCGTCGATTGGCGCCTACCGGGGATGAGTGGGCTGGATCTCGTGCGCCACGTTCGGTCCAGGTCGCTCGAGAGTGCCGTTCTGATGCTGACCGCGCGCGACGCGCCGGACGACCGGATCAGCGGCCTTGACGCCGGCGCCGACGACTACCTCGTAAAGCCGTTCCACTTCGGTGAGCTTCTGGCGCGCCTCCGTGCCCTGCAGCGCCGGCCGCCCAACTCGGACGGAAGCGCCCTGCGCAGTGGCGACCTGGTGCTTGATCCTCGCGCCAGAACAGCAGAGGCGAACGGGATCGCGCTGCACCTGACCAACATCGAGTTCCGGATCCTCGAGTTGCTGATGCTCAAGGCTCCGGCCGTCGTTGATCGACGCCAGATCGCGCAGCATGCATGGAAGGACGAGACCGATCCGATCGGCTCGAACGCCATCGATGTCCGCATGGCCCGGCTGCGCGCCAAGCTCGCCGGCAGCGGCGTTGAGATCGTCACCGTCCGTGGCGCCGGCTACCGGCTGGGTGAGCGTTGAGCGCCGCGAGCGGCGGTGGCTTCCGCAATCTTCCGCTGCGCGTCGCGGCGATCACGGCCGCCATCGTGGCCGTTCTGTACCTGGTCGCCGCGCTCGCAGTCATCGTCATATCTCGGAACACGCTTGTAGGTAACGTCGACAACCGTCTGAACAGCCGCCTGACCGCGATCGTGGCCGATCCAGAGGCGATCACGGAAGCCTTTGGCGGAGGTGCCGCCGATCTCGACAACGACGGAGATGCGCGCCGCTTTGAGGCCCCGCTGGTCGTGTGGGTCATGGGTCCAGGCGGCGCCTCATATCAGACCAACCCGACTGCAGATCTGCCTGCGAACGTCGAGCACAGCGCCGGGCCGACGACGGTGACGATCGGTGGCACGGAGATGCGCCTCGTGGGCGGCCCCATCAGCACGTCGCGTGGCACGGCCTGGATCACGATCGCCCAGTCACTGGGAGACGTCGCGGGTGCAACGGACACGCTCGTGCTCGCCGAGCTCGTGACCGCGCCGCTGCTGTTGCTCGTGGTGTTCGTGGGTGCGCTGCTGATCGGCCGGCGCGTCGCTGGACCGATCGACCAGGCACGCGTTGCCCAGCTGGCGTTCACGGCGGATGCCTCGCACGAGCTACGCACCCCGCTCACGGTGATCGAAGCCGAGACGTCGCTAGCGCTTCAAACGGAACGAAGCCCCACTGAGTACCAGGGCGTGCTCGGCAGGATCCAGGACGAGACGCTTCATCTGCGCGGGCTCGTGGACGACCTGCTCTGGTTGGCGCGCTTCGACGCGGCGCCCTCGATGCCGGCGGCTGAGCCAGTCGACGTCGGCGCACTTGCGACGACGACGGCGGATCGCTTCCGGCCGATCTGCGATCAGCTCGGAACGAAATTGAGCACGTCCGTGTCCGGCACTTTCAGTCCGGTCATCTCGGCTCCCGCGGAGTGGATCGCGCGCCTTCTGTCCGTGCTGCTCGACAACGCCGTACGCCACTCGCCGCCGGGCTCGTCAGTGTCCGTAGCCGTGAGTGGCGACGCATCGCACGTGCAGCTCGTCGTCGAGGACACCGGGCCCGGCATTCCTGTCGCCCAGCGCGAGCAGATCTTCAACCGCTTCCACCGCGCCACTGAAACTCAAGAGGGCGCCGGGCTGGGCCTGGCCATAGCCGACGCGATCGTCAGTGCCACGCACGGTCATTGGGAAGTTGGCGACAGCGCGGCGGGCGGCGCGCGCATGGCCGTCTGGTGGCCCAGGATCTCGGATCGAGCATTCGACTCGGCCAGCGATGAGCAGGCGACCGACGTCAGCGTTCGGCCATGAAGCGCTCGAAGCCAGACGTCATGACGAGGTGCCGGTCAGTCGAGATGGCGCACGCCTCGTAACCGTCAACCTCGCGCGAGATCCAGTCGACGCCGCGGATACCCATCGCGTATGCGGCCGTGGCCCAGGTGTCAGCCCACGTCAAGGACGGCCCAACGACGGTCATGCTGGCGATGCCGTCCGGCGGTCGCGCGGTATGCGGATTGATGATGTGGTCGCCGCGCTCGTAGGTGCCGGAAGTCGCGATCGCATGGTCGTCAACCGAGAGCACGGCAGCAGTCGTCGTGGCGTCCCACGGATTGCGGATCCCGATTCGCCACGGTGATCCTGGCCGCGCGTGACCTCTCACGCGGACATCGCCCGCCGCGTTGATGCTGTAGTTGCCGATGCCGGCCGCATCCAGGATCCGCGCGGCGCCATCGACCGACCAGCCCTTGACCAGGCCGGACGGATCCAGCTCGCCATCACGACGATGGCCGCGGATGTCGAAATAGCCGTCGCTGATCTGACGCGCGACCTCGCACATGTCCAGCACGTCGCGCAGCTGATCGCTGCAATCCTGCTCGCGGATCTCGCCCCGGTTCAGCCGGCTTACCTCGCTGTCGGGCTTGTACGTGCTGAAACGCGCGTCGACCTCGCGGAAATGATCGAAGGCCGCCTCGACGGCGACCTCGCGACCGTCCACGTCAGGGAGATCGATGACTATCGCCGTGCCCATGATGTGTTCGACCCGGCACAGCCGTGTCAGGGACTCGGCGGACGTCACTGCATCTGCGACAGCGCCGATTGGAGCGACTGGTAGAAGCCATACGACGTGTAGCTCGCTCCGGAAACGCCGTTGATCTGGTCGCTCTGGGCCTGCAACACCTGCGTCCGCAGCATGGGTCCGGCCTGGGCGCTGATCTGCTGTGAGAGCCGGCGGTCGGAGGGCAGTTGCAGCTCCTGGACGTCGATGATCTTGCCGCTCTGGACGACCAGGGCGATCTGTACCGTGCCGTAGGGCGTGTCGATCGCCTGGCCCGTGAACGTGCCGCTGGTGTTCTGGCCGACGGGCGCAGCGGTGGAAGGCTGTGGCGTCGCCGCGGGCGCGGGCGGACCGGCGGCCCTTCCCGGCGCGGCGGTCGGTCCGGATCGTACTGATGTCGGCGGGGTCGTGGCGGTTGTGCCGGGCGTCGGGCCTCCAACAACAGCTATCGGGGCAGCAGTCGCCGCCGGCGGCGCACCGATGAATCCGTCGGTCGGCAGTCCATGCCTCAGCGTCGACTGGTCACCGGTCTTGAAGGTGAGCAGGAGCACGACGGCGAGGATGGTCGTGACAAGCGCAACAGCGCCTCGTTTAGGCACGCGGCTAGGCCCTCCGGGGTTAGAACGCGAAGCGTTCGGCATGGATCTGACTGTTAGCGACGCCAAGTCGACGCAGGCTGCGGCGAACGGCATCGTTCATCGAATCTGGTCCGCAGATGAAGGTGTCTCGGATGCGGACATCGGGCACGAGGCGGGCGATCGAGGCCGCGTCGAGCGGATCAGATCGGCGGCTGCCCGGCTGGCGCTTGCCGACGAGATAGGCGATCGTCGCGCCGCTGGCGGCGGCGAGCGCATCCAGCTCCTGGCGAAAGACGACGTGGTCCCAGGAGGATGCCCGATAAAGGACGGTGGCGGAGCCCGGCTGTCCCTGGAGCTCCTCGAGCATCGCCCGAAGCGGCGTGATACCGATACCACCGGCGATCAGCAGCACCCGCGCGAATCGACGGCGCGCTCCGGTAAAGGCGCCGTACGGACCTTCGGCGAACACGCGCATGCCCGGCTGTACGTGCTGGATGAGGCTGGTGTCGTCGCCGCTGATCTTTACCGTGATGCGCAGGTATTTGCCGTTTGGCGCCGCGGACAGTGAAAAGGGATGTGCGCGCCACCAGCCGCCGCCGCTCAGGAAGCGCCAGTAGAAGAACTGCCCGGCGCGCGAGGGGAGGCGGTCGAGCTTCCGTCCGGTGATGTAGATCGAGACGACGTTTGGGCCTTCAGCACGGACCTCGGCGACGCGGAAGCGGTGGCGCCACGAGAGCACGATGGGCTGCCCCAGGCGGAACACGAGAACCAGCACCACGACCGCTACGTAGAGCCCTATCCAGTACACCTGGGCGACCGTGTCACTGACGAAGTCGGTGCCGACGACGAGCTCGTGCACAAATGCAAGCGCAACCGCCAGGTATGCATACAGGTGGATGCCGTACCAGGTCTCGTACGAGAGCCGTTGGCGCGCTGCCTTGATCGAGAGGAAGCCGACGACCATCATCAGCCCGAGCGCCACGGTCGCCGCAAGCACCCACGGGTAGGTGAAGAGCAGGGCATTGATCTCGTCGGGTATCGAGACGCCGGCCTGCGCGGCAAAACCGATCGTAGTGAAGATCCCATGGCCAACGAGCAGCCACAGCGTGCCGAAGCCGACCCACTTGTGCCAGCGCGCGAGCTCGCCGGCGCCGAACAGCTGATCGAGCCACGGGCTGCGTGACATGAGCACGATGCCCACGAGCGCCAGGTAGGTACCGAGCAGCGCGGTCAGCTGACCCACGGCCGTAAGCAGGCCGCCGAACGTTCCCAGCTGCGTGAGGCCACCGTGAATGAACCACATTCCACAGATGACGACCGCGTTGAGCGCAACAACAACCCAGACTTCGAACGGGTGGATTGCCCAGATCTTTGGAAACGGCGGCACGCGGGGACGAACGGTAAAGCGCTGCTGCATCTACCCGACGCTAGCGCAGGGAACCTGACCGTTCGGTGACGGGCCAGGAATGGGCCGTTTTAGGCGGAGAGGTCGGAGAGGGCGTATGATGCCTGTACATCGCAGTGTGCGGTGGCGCCGTGTGATCGACTTCTTCTCGAACAGATCGTGCGTCAGAGCCAATCGTTCGAGAAGACGTGGAGGTCTACTGTGACCACCGGAACCATCAAGAAGGTAGTCGCTGATCGCGGCTTCGGCTTCATCACTGCGTCGGATGCGAAGGAATACTTCTTCCATCGCAACTCCCTCGACTCCAGCCTCGACTTCGATCGCCTCAACGGCGGCGAGTCGGTGAAGTTCGAGATCGAGGACAGCCCCAAGGGCCCACGCGCCAGCAAGGTGTCAGCCGCTTAGGCTCAACCTCGCGAAAACGAAAGCCGCCCGCAGTAATGCGGGCGGCTTTTTGCAACTCCGAAGGAGGGACGCGGGAACGGTGCGGGCAGGACTCACCATCGCCATCGTCGGCGGCGGTGCATCGGGGACGTTGTGCGCCATATCGCTCCTGCGCCACCCGTCGCCTCGTCCGCGACGGATTGTCGTCATCGAGCCCGCGCCAAGCCTTGGCGCCGGGGTTGCCTACGGCACAGAATCTGTCGCTCATCTGCTGAACGTGCGGGCGAGCGGCATGAGCGCGCTTGCCGACGAGCCCGGCCACTTCCTTGCCTGGGCGCGGCAGCGGGGGATCGCGGCCGACGGCCCGGAGTTTCTGCCGCGCCTGCTCTACGGCGCGTACCTGCGCGACACGCTCGCGGATGCCCAGGCCTCGGCCGCGCCCGGGGCCACGGTCGAACATCTGCGCGCGCGGGTCACAGGAGCGCGCCCAGCGGTGGCCGTCGATGCGGTGGCCGTCGATGCGCTGGCCCTCACGCTCGACGACGGCACGGAGCTCGAGGCGGATCAGCTCGTGCTCGCCACGGGCAATCACTTCACCGCGCCGGCATGGCTGCCCAGGCACGAGTGCGTCGTCGCCGATCCGTGGCGGCCGGGGGCCATCGAGTCGCTGCGCGACGCAGGATCAATTCTGATCGTCGGGATGGGGCTCACGGCCGTGGACGCGGTGCTGACCCTGCGCGACGCGGGCTTCAAGGGCATTGCGCACCTTGTCTCGAGCCACGGCCTCTTTCCCGCCGAGCATCGCGCTGGTGAGCTGCCGCCGCGTCCGGCCGCCGTGCGCGTGGGTGACGCGGCGGCCCGAACGGCCCTCGGTCTCGTCCGTGCGCTGCGCGCCGACGCCGCCCTCGCCGACGATTGGCGCCAGAGCGTCGATTCGATCCGGCCGGTAACGGTCGATCTGTGGCGTGGCCTTCCGCCGCGCGAGCAGCGCCGCGCCATGCGCCACGCCGCGCGCCTCTGGGAGATCCACCGCCACCGGATGGCGCCGCAGGTTGCGGCCGAGATTGCCGAGCTGCGAACCAAAGGCCAGCTGACATCACAACGGGGTCGCGTCGCCCGTGTCGAACCACTCGGGTCCGGCCTGCGTGCGACGCTGACCAGCCAAGGCAAGCACTCGACTCGCGACGTCGACGCGCTGATCGCCTGCGTCGGGCCCAGCCCTGATCCGGCCAAGGACCCACTCCTGGCCCGGCTGATCGAGACCGGCATCGCGGCTCGTCATCCGCTCAACCTGGGCCTGGACGTCGAGCCCGACGGACGGGTGAGGACCGCCGCCGGCAACGCGTGGTCCACTGTCTGGGCGGTCGGGCCTCTGCGCAAGGGCGCCGATTGGGAGGCCATCGCCGTCCCCGAGCTTCGTCTGCATGCCAGGCACCTGGCAATCTCGCTGTTGGGACCCAAGGAGACGCGTTGTCGGCGGGCGAGCGTCAGGAGCTCACCGGACTCCTGCGCAAGCTGCTCTCATCGGCTCCATTCCAGGCCCTCGATCCGACCGGCTCCGTCGAGAAGTAGGCGCCAGACGAGCTCGCCTTCTTCCACCTCGTCGGTGGGGGAGAGCCCGAGGTTGGTGGCGACCCGCGCGGAGGCGGCATGGTCGGCTCGGATGTGGGAGGTGATCTCGCGCACGCAGCGTTGTTCGAGCAGGGCGAGCATTCGGCCGGCGGCCTCCGTCGCGTATCCGCGGCCCTGCCATTGCGTACCGATCAGCCACGCCACGTCGGCACGGCCGTCCACGACCGTGGCCTGCACGAAGCCGATCGCCCGCCCGTCATCGACCGTGCGCACGATCCAGTTCAGCCACTCCGCGGAGCCGTCTGGCGACCGACCTACCGCTTGGCGTTCGTAGCGCGCCCGTAGCTCGTGGAGCGTCGGCGGTTCGCCGCCGGTGAACATGTAGAGCGCCGGATCGCGGAGCACTGCCACCATCTCGTCCGCGTGCTCGGAGCGCAGCGGTTCGAGCACAATCCGGTCTGTCATTCCGTGATCGGTAGGGTAGGGCGGCTTCAAAACACGGGGAGAGGGCATGAGCGAGCAGGGTCGGGGGTCGTTCCTGGCGGCCGATGGCGTGGAGGACTGGGTCGTTCTGCACGGCGGGCCGGTGGCGGCGTTCAGCGTCGGGTCGCTGGCTGAGGCCGCGCGCCTGGCGGCGGCCGTCGCGGAGGTTGAAGGGCTGCGCAGACGGTCGTAACCATCTCCGTTGCTAAGCGCCTGGAAGAAGCCCCACCAGTCGTTTGACAGCTGTAGACTCCCTGTCCTTGGCAGCATGTCGGGCCTGATCCAGCCCCAAACAGATACTTCTTGAATCGGCCGGCCTCCTCCCAGGCCCCACCCGATTGCTCGTAGTCGAACACCTGGCGCCAGATCGAGTCGAAGAGTGGGTTAGAGACGACGACCACATCTATGTCGGAACCATCGCTGAAAGGTCGATAGCGTTTCGTCGGCGCGATCGAAAAGCCGAGTTTGCCCGATCCAACAATCACGACCTCATTGGTCGCCACGTCGAACTTGTCAGCGATTGCGGCCTTGAGATCGAAATGCTGCTTTTCGTCCAAGGCAAAGCAGGCGCCGAACGTTATGTGTTTCTGGACGACCCGAGGGCGGTCCAGCTCTATCACATCGCTTTTGAACGACTCGATGCGACCAGCTACGTCGGGCGCCGCCTGCGACGTCGACGGTGTCTCATTAGTGGCTTCGAGCCCGGCCGGGTCCCGATCAGCTGCACCCACTGGTGCTACCGCAGTTGAGGCACTTGTAGCAGCTGCCGCTGCGGACCATGATCGAGCCGCAGTCGGAGCAGGACGGGGAGTCCGCGCTCACGCTGAAAGCGACCTTGGTACCGCCGCCCAGGTCGAGCGGCTTGATCTGTTGGCTTGAGCCCCCGTTGGAGTTCCCGTTCGCCGACGCGTGTCCATTGGAGAGTACGGGGAGGTCGGTGCCACCAGCGGTCTCGGCCAGAGGAGGAGCAGCTTCGGCCGATGATGGTTTGGGCCCACCGGCCTCCCCGATGGCGTCATTTGTAGCACCACTGTCCGGAGACGTCGCGATGGGTTCCCCGAAACTGAGGCCAGCACCCAATGCGTCAGCCGAACCAGCCGGCGCCTCCGCCACGTACGCGTCACTCGAGATGATCCCGAGCGCGTCCCGGTCGTCCTTCGAGAGGAACCGCGAGCCCATCCAGCGGAAGATGTAGTCCACGGTCGACTTGGCGATCGGGATCTCGCTGTTGCCGGTGAAGCCGGATGGCTCGAAGCGCATGTGCGAGAACTTGTTGACCAGGTCGCGCAGCGGCACGCCGTACTGGAGCGAGATCGAGGTCATCGTCGCCAGCGTGTCCATCAGGCCGCTGATCGTCGACCCTTCCTTGGCCATCTTGAGGAAGATCTCGCCGGGCTGACCATCCGGGTACAGCCCGACCGTGATGTAGCCCTCGTGGCCTGCCACCTGGAACTTGTGCGTGACGGCTCGCCGCTCGTCCGGCAAGCGGCGCCGGTATGGCTTCGGCTCCCCAGCGAGCTCTGCCTTCATCGGCGCCGCCGCCGCGGTCGTGGATTCTGTATCCGCCCCCTTGTCCTTCTTCTTGCCCGTCGAGAGTGGCTGCGAGCGCTTCGAACCATCCCGATAGATCGCGATGGCCTTCAGCCCGAGCTTCCAGCCCTCCATGTAGACGTTGGCGATCTCTTCCGCGGTCGCCGCCTCTGGCATGTTGACGGTCTTGCTGATCGCGCCACTGAGGAACGGCTGGATCGCGCCCATCATCCGGATGTGGCCCATGTAGTGGATGCTGCGATCGCCGTTGACCGGCTTGAAGGCGCAGTCGAAAACGGACAGGTGCTCTTGCTTGAGCTGTGGCGCGCCTTCGATCGTCTCGCGCTCGTCGATGTACTTGACGATGTCCTCGACCTCAGTCGGGGAGTAACCCAGCTTCTTGAGCGCGGACGGAACCGTCTTGTTGACGATCTTGAGGAAGCCCTCGCCGACCAGCTTCTTGTACTTGATCAGGGCGATGTCAGGCTCCACGCCGGTCGTGTCGCAATCCATCATGAAAGCGATCGTGCCGGTCGGCGCGAGCACGGTCACCTGGGCATTCCGGTACCCGAATTGCGTGCCCAATTCGAGAGCGGTGTCCCAGGATGACCGTGCTGCGTCGATTAATTCCGCCGGCGCATTGCGATTAGCGGGGATCGCATACGCGGCAGCTCGGTGCTTCTTGATTACTCGGAGGAACGGCTGCTCGTTCTTCTTGTACTCGCGGAACGGGCCACCATGGTCGCGCGCCACGACCGCCGACTGGGCATATGCCTCGCCGGTCATGATCGCGGTCAGGGCAGCGGCGGTCGCTCGCCCCTCGTCGGAGCCGTAGGCCAGGCCGCGGCTCATGAGCAGCGCGCCGAGGTTCGCGTAGCCCAGGCCCAGCGGGCGGAACAGGTGTGAGTTCAGCTCGATCTGCGGCGTCGGGTAGCTGGCGTTGTCGACCAGCATCTCCTGCGCTGTGATCGTGATCCGCGCCGCGTAGCGATACGCCTCAGCGTCGAACTCGCCGTCGTCGCGGACGAACTTCATGAGGTTGAGGCTGGCCAGGTTGCAGCTCGTGTCATCAATGAAGCTGAACTCGCTGCACGGGTTGGTCGCGTTCTGACGCGCTGAGTTCGAGACCGGGTTCCAGTCGTTGATCGTCGTGTCGTACTGGATGCCCGGGTCGCCGCAGATCCACGCGGCCTCACCCATCCGGTGCATCACGTCGCGGGCCCTGTATGTGGCCGCGGTCTGACCCGACCTGACTTCTCTTGTGTTCCAGTGATCGTCCGACTCGACCGCCTGCATGAACTCGTCGGTCACGCGCACGCTGTGGTTCGCGTTCTGGAAGAAGACGCTGCCGTACGCCTCGCCGGTGAAGCTGGCGTCGTAGCCCTCCTCGATCAGGGCCCACGCCTTCTTCTCCTCGTTGGCCTTGGAGTCGATGAAGTCCAGTACGTCGGGATGGTCGGCGTTGAGGATGACCATCTTGGCTGCCCGGCGCGTCGTGCCACCGCTCTTGATGGCTCCCGCGAATGCGTCGAGGCCGCGCATGAACGAGATGGGGCCGCTCGCCACGCCACCCTTCGACAGCATCTCCTTGGCGCCGCGCAGCGTGCTCAGGTTGACGCCCGACCCGGAGCCGTATTTGAAGAGCATGGCTTCTGTCTTGGCCAGGTCCATGATCGAGCCCATGTCGTCGTGGACCGAGTTGATAAAACAGGCACTACATTGCGGCCGCTCCTCGACGCCGACGTTGAACCAGACCGGCGAGTTGAAGCTCATCTTCTGGTGCAGCAGCAGGTGGGTCAGCTCAGCCTTGAAGGCGGCGAGGTCTTCGTCTGTGCGCATGTAGTGCTGCGTGCTCGCGTACGCCGCGATCGTGTTGACGACGCGGTCGATGAGCTGCTTGACGGAGCGCTCGCGCTGCGGCGTCCCGATGTGGCCACGGAAGTACTTGCTGACCACGACGTTGGTCGCGAGCTGGCTCCAGAAGCTTGGGACTTCAATGTCCGTCTGCTCGAAGACGGTCTTGCCCGACTCGTTCTTGATCTCCGCGCTGCGCAGGTCCCAGGTGATCTCGTCGTACGGGTGGATGCCCGGCGTGGTCCAGCGGCGCTCGAAGGTCAGGCCCTTGACGCCGATGCCGGTGAAACGGCCGTCGTCATTGACCGGGCCGAGCTTCTTTGAGCCCTTCATCACGGCCTTGAGAGCGGGGTTTGTGGCAAGCACTTTTGTCCCGTCGCCTGTCGTTTCTGGTGCCACCGCTCCCGCAGCTCGAGCCATCTCTCTTGCCCTCTCCGTCGTCCTCTCCCGACCACCTGCACCGACTCCCACTGGGGTGGTCTGCGGCGCTCGCAATCTGTCGATGCTAGTCCCGGGCGCCGAGCCATGTCAAGCCTCAAACCACAATATCTGGTGGTCGGCGGTGATTTGCAATGCTAGTCCTAGTGGCTCGCCCAAAATCGCGGTGGACCCGTGGTGGAGCGTCCGTGGAGCATCTGGGGACGGCGCGTGGACGGTTTCCGCGGCTCTTTCTCGGCTCTCTTCCTGGCTTGCGCCGGCCTGCGCCGCGGTTTCCACCAAATCCCGACCAACGCGCGGATGGGTTCCGGCTAAGGCCCCGAATCTGCGCGGGAACCGGCCGTTTTGGCGCCAAATCCCGGCCAGGTGGCGGACCTGGCTGGACATGGCACCTCCGTGGCACGGTTCGCCCGATTCCATCCCCCGGATTCCGTGGATTTGGTGGAAACGGGTTCGGGTGGCAGCCGGTTCCTGCCAGATGCAGGACTGGTCTGCACCGGATCCGCTCCGCACGTCGAATCCGCCCGATTCACCTGACACCTGCAGCACTGGTCAGGCAGATGACGGATGCAGCGCGAAACCGCGCAGACCGTTTCTGCATTTGGCGGAAACTAGGCCGCGACGAGGGCTGGGGACATCAAGCGCATTCATTAGGGCTACTTCGTGCCGCCCGACGGGTATCCGGACGCGGGGCAGCCCATCCCGCTGACCGGCTTCGTAATCCCGGACCCCGCGGTAACAATCCTCTTCGACACCGGTTTCTCGCCGTTCGAGGACGACGTCCGCGAGCGCTACCACCCGCGCTATCGGCCGGCGCGCGAGGCGCTGACCGAGTCGGGAGTCGATCCCGAATCGATCACGGCAATCGTGAACTGCCATATGCACTCGGACCACGCGGGCGGCAACCACGAGTTCCCCGGCGTCACGATCTACGTCAGCAGATCGAACTGGACAACGCGCGCACGCCCGACTTCACCTACCCGCAGTACACGTGCGACTTCCCGGGCGCGACGCTCGAGGTGATCGAGGGCGAGCTGGAGCTCGGACCCGGCGTGGTGGTGGTCCCGACTCGAGGCCATACGACCGGCCACCAGGCGCTGCTGGTGTCGACCGCCGATGGCGTCGTGATGTTCGCCGGCCAGGCTGCCGAGATCTGGCGCTTCAGCTCGGCCGTGTTCTCAGAGCGGCTGGAGCACGAGCTGGGCGATCGGATCGGGGAGTATCCGGCTTGGGCAGGGCTGCTGCGCGAGCGGAACGTCGCCCGCGTGTACCTCGCGCACGACCTGATGGTCTGGGAGCGCGACGACAGCCCTCTCGGCCACCCTCGCCTCGGATGAAGCGGCGAAGCACCTAGGTAAGGGCTTCAACTGTCCCGTCGGGCAGGATCAGGATGTCATGCCTGCGCCATGGCCAGGCGATGATGCTGCCAAGGAGACATGCCGCCCCTGCGATCAGACAGATCCATGGACCGAGGCCCACTGACAGGCTCACCGTAGATAGGGTCTGACCCGTGATGTCCAGCGCCGCACGACCCTGGATCGCCAGGACGCTGACCCCCATGATGGCCAGACCGGCGAGAATCTCGAGTGCCAGAAAGACCCGGTGATGCGGACGCATGAGCGTGGTGGAGAATCGCCCGCCGCCCTGTGCCCGAAGCCGAGCTACAGCGCCGGACCACGCCTCTCGTTCGGGTTTCGGCGACCGGAGCCGAACCCCCTGTGCGCCGGCCTTCCTCAGAGCTGAGTCCGGTCGAATTGTCACGCCCGTTTGGAACGCGAGCGCCAGGAGCAACACCACAAAGATCGCGATTGGCGGGTAACCGATGTACATCAGCCCTGAGAACGAGGTGCGTTCGTGATAGAGCCACGTCCACATGAACAGCGAGGATCTGTCGGCCGTCCCGGTGGCGTTGAATGCCATCACGCTCGCCCAGATCTCGAACATGAACGCGATCATTACCAACGTGGCGCCCACGGACAGGAAGGCCAGGCGCCACGCGTTGCCGCGCACGGCGCGATAGCCGGCACCTGACAAGCGTCCAGCCCAGGCCGTCGAGCTTGCGTCGGATCCGGCTCCGCTTGGATCGTCGGTGGTGACGCCGTGATCGAGGACCTGCCGCCCCCAGCGGATGCCATCCCAGTAGCGTTGCTCATGGCGTGCCGATGGGTCGCGATACCAGCCGGCTGGGAACTGTCCGACGTTCATGACATACCTCCTGGCCCTCCTCTGTCCCTCGTCAACGCAGTGCCCGGTAGTCCGCGACGTCGATGCCAGCTGCCTCGAACAGGTCGCGGATCTGGCCGATCTCCTCGTCATTTGGCCCACTGCCGAAGATGTCGAACGACGTCCCCAATGGCTGGTAGCCGTTGCGCTTGGGATCGTTGGTGATCGTCCAGACGGCGAACTGGCGTAGGCGACCCGAGGCATCGGACAGTGCTGGCGCCGCGAGCAAGAGCTTCAGGTCAGGATCCAGCGCCGCCGACGAGACAGTGAATGTGTCATCGCTCGTTGGCTGGTCCTGGTGCATTTCCACGCATGCCACATCTAGCGACGCGCTGGCTGTCTCACCCGGCAGAAGTTCGATCGGCTCGTCCCACAGGACCACCATCTGCTGCGTCCGCTTCGCTGCCGGCTCGAGCAGAGTGCCGGCCTCGACCAGCAGCTGGATCGACTCATCGAGCTGTGACTTGATTTCGATATCCAGGCGCTCCAAGCCGTCGCCCGCTCCGCTGACCTGGACTGAGCCGTCGACCAGCGCCTCGCGCAGGGTTACGACCCGGGGTGCCGCGGAGGCGACCGCTGTTGTCTCCTCCGGCTTGTCAGTCGCGTCCGCGAATGACGGCGACGGCGACGGCGAGGGCGGGACGAAGACACCACGCTCTACGAGACCCGCGAGGTACGACTGAACGTCCTGGGCGTTTACGCCGCCGCGCAGCTCGGTGAGCGACGCGTCCTCATGTAGCTGGCACGCTCGCGCATCGGCCGTTATGTCGAACCTGGCGAGGGCTCTGCCGGTCGATGGCTCGAAGACCTGGACCGGCCAGATCGCCGCGTAACGCGTGACGTCGCTGCCGTAATACGGACAGACTTGGATCTGTACGTCGTAGCGCTCGCCTACGCAGGCGACGAGCTCAGCGTCAGCTGTGCTCGCCGGCCACCATTCCTGTGGCGTCCAGTCGGACCATTCGAAGGCCTGCCCTGCCGTGTCGAGGACAACGACGTGGTTCAGTGCGTGGCCGTCGGTGATCACCGCACCGGCGTTAGCGACCGCCTGCCCGGTGCATGCCGGGGCCACCGCGGCAACCACGCCGGAGTCCATGGTTGGCACGGGGGTCGTGCTCATACACGACGCCAGAAACAGAACGCTCGCCGCGAACCAACTGACCGTTGTGAGACGCACCCGGACGCCTCCCATCCAGATACGTCGTCGCCGTGCAGGATCGGACGGTCCCGAGCGCGGACGGCGGACCCCGGTTGGGAGAATGTGACGTTTGACCTGGCCGGGACAAGTGCCGAATGGCCCGGCGGCCTCTGCGTCAAGCCGGGGCGCGATCCCAGACGGCGGCGTACCAGAGGCCGAGGCGGGCATCGCGGCTGCGCGTGAAGCCGGCACGGCTCAGGATGCCCTCGATGCGCGAGATGTCGTGCACGAACGTCGGGCAGGCATTACCGCGCAGCCACGTAGGCACGTTCTCGAGCCACCAGCCGACCTTGTTGACGAGGCCGCGGAACCCGCGCGAGTTCGGGACGGAGAAGGCCACGCGACAAGTGGCCGCGCGGGTGGCATTGGCGAGCAGCGACTCGACGTTCGGGTAGCAGCAGATCACGCGGTCGAGCACGACCCAGTCGTGCGCATCGAGCGGGATCAACGCACCGTCGCCCTGCACGAACGCGGATCGATCGGCCACATCCGCTTCGGCGGCGCGGCGCCGCGCGGCGCCAATCATGTCCGGTGACAGATCGACACCGTCCGCGGACGCGGCGCCGCGCCTGACCAGCTCGGTCATCAGCGCCGCGCTCCCGCAGCCCAGCTCGAGCACCGTCGGGGCAACCACGCCAACGTCGGAGAGCAAGCCAAGCAGCATCTCGGAGACGTCGACCATCTCGGGCAGCTGGCCGTCGGCCGTCAGCTCGGCGATACGGTTGTCGAAATGGTGCGCGATGCGCGGGTCGACCTCGCAGCAGTTCGGTTTGTCGGCCGGTAGCATCCCGTCGAAGTTACACGCTGGAGACCAACACATGGGTGTCTATCGCAAGAGTCTCGACGATCCCGAGGCATCCGAGGAATACGACGGCGACGGCGAGGCCGAGGCGGTCCAGATCGGCGACAGCGTCGTCTGGCGCTCGCGCCTGAAGCCAGGCTGGAGCTGGGAGAAGAACGCCAAGCCGCGCACCGGCATGGATTACTGCCCCGGCTCGCACCACGAGTACGTGATCCAGGGCTCGATCGTCTACCACCTGAAGGACGGCACGAGCGTCGCCTGCCGCGCGGGCGACTTCGTGATCATCGAGCCCGGCCATGCGGGCGAGGTCGTGGGCACGCAGGAGTGCATCCTGATCGACTGGTGAGCGCCCGCCGTGCCCGCCCCGCCGGCCGCGCCCGCGGCGCCGGGCGCTACAGGTTGTTCGTGCTGAACGTGTCGCAGTCGCTCGCGCCCGTGCCGTTGTAGCCGTTCGTGAACCAGCGCACGCGCTCGTCCGACGAGCCGTGCGTCCACTGCTCGGGATTTACCGTGCCCGTCGACTGGCGCTGGATCCAGTCGTCGCCGACCGCCTTGGCCGTGCTCACTGCACTGGCGATCTGGTCGGCGGTCAGTGGCTCGATGTAGCCCGTGCTGACCGCGTTGGCCGCCCAGACGCCCGCGTAACAGTCGGCCTGGAGCTCGATGCGCACGCTGGGACTGGTCGGACCCGTGTCGCTCGACTGGTTCTGGGCAAGCACGCCGAGCAGGTCCTGGACGTGGTGGCCGTACTCGTGGGCAACGACGTACGCCTGCGCGAGCGGCGCGTCGGAGCCGCCCAGCTGCGTGACCAGGTCGTTGAAGAAGCCCAGGTCGAGATACACGTACTTGTCGGCCGCGCAGTAGAACGGGCCGGTGTCGGTCGACGCCTGGCCGCAACCCGTTTGGTACGAGCCCGAGAAGAGCACCGTCTGCGTGTCCTGGTATTGCGTGCCGATGACGGGCAGCGCATCCGTCCAGTAGGCCTGGATCGAGTCGACATAGCCCACGATCCGGCAGTCCTCGCGCGCGTTCGCGTCGGCGCCCGTCTGGCAGGTGCTGAGGTCGCTCGAGCCCGGTCCGACGACGTCGTTCGCGCCACTCGTCGAGCCCAAGCCACCGTTCAGGACGAAGAACACGCCGAGGACAACGAGCAGGAGAACGATGCTGCCGATCCCGCCGGCACCGACAGACGCGCCCCGACCGCCGCGCCCAAAGCCGCCGCGCCCGATCCCGCCTCCGAGGCCGCCGGGAAAGCCGAAGCTGCTGCCGCCGCCGCTTGAGCCGCGCTCGTCGATCACCTCGCCAGGGTTGAGCCTGGCGCCCGGTCTGAACGTCATCGTGCGTCAGGGTACGTCCCCCGAAGGTTTCGGCATTGACAACGGTCCGTCCCGGTCGCCACTGGGCCAGCCCACGTCACAGGAGGAACCGTGTCAGCCCCACGTCTGATTCGCGCCCGCGCGCTGCCGATCGTAGGTCTCGCCGCCATTGCCGGCAGCTTTCTCGCGATCTCGCCGGTCATGGCCGATACGCAGATCGCGCATCACGGCAAGACCGGCGTCGGGTCGGTCAACGAGGCACAGGACGACGTCGTGGGCCAGTGTCCATAAGGAACACTGGGGAACCCGGGCAAGGGGGGTGGCGGCATTGGGCCGGGCTCTTTAGGTGCGTCGAGAGGGCGAGCGGCGCTCCGACTGGCGGGTGATCGTTTGGGTCACGTTGACGCGAACGCCCGGTCCTCAGAGGTTGGCGAGGCGTCCGCTCGGAGGCGGCCGCTCCGGTAGTCTTCGTCTAGCAGAGGATGGGATGTACGAGGATTCGGGAATGGTCCGTTGGGAGTACATGGCGTACACAATCAAGTGCGGCACCGAGAGAGTAAAGGGTAGCGACCTCCACTGAGGGTCGGCGTGGAACGGGGACTGGTCGCACATCCAGTTCCCTTCCGCAAGCCGTCCCGCTGACGGCTACGACGAGTGATCGCATCGCGTCCCCTCGCTGTGGGTTCGCGCGGATGCTTAGCCGGACCTCAACCGCGCCCGCGCATCCGGTCAGCAAGGGGTCGCGCCCTCGGCGAGGATCGTCACGGTCTTCTTGGACGGGCGAATGCGCAGGTCCATCCAGTAGCTGTTATTCGCGTCTGACTTTTCGAGCCACACGTTTTGAGGGTTGACCGTTGCGCACAGCCGATATTTGCCGGGGGGTGTGCCGGTCACGTCGATCGCCTGGAACTGGTAAGACGGCAAGTAGGCGTCACCCCAGCCGACCGAGATTCCCATCCGAACCCTTCTCGAGCTTTGCGTGCCGCAGCCAGTGAAGGTCATGGGTGCCGCGTTCGGCGGACGCTCATCGGGCGGCAGCTGCGTCGTGTCATAGAAACAGAAACCGATCTTCGTTGACAAGCGATCGGGTGCTGTGGTGCTCCCGAGTGCCGTGAGTCGCATGGTTATGAAGTCCCTTAGGTGCCAGTGGTCGTGAACTCCGACCGGCTCGAAATACATCGTGGCGTCGGGCTGCGCCACACTGCGAATGGTGTTGTCGGTCTGGCGGATGAGTTGGGAGACTCGCTTCATTTTCCCGTTCATCGGGCGTCTTCCACGGACGATCAGTGGTCCGTCGCCGACGTTGTTAACCAGGGTTCCGAAGCGCAAGCGGAGCTCGCCATGCTTTGCCTGCAGAGCGACACCGAACAATGGGGCCATCTGGAGGTCCGGCAACAGGTCCGAGGGGTGCGCCGCCGCGACCGGCATGGCAGCTGCAGGAAAGAGCAGGCCGATTGCGACAAGCGCGGCAGACAGCCGCGATATCGTTCTCGTCGAGCCCAGGCGATGCATCAGCGTCCCTATATTACCGCTCGCCCTTTGGCCCCCTCGGTGAGCTCGGCCACCTCCGCCTCGATCAGCGCCTCGGCGAGCGCCTGCACGCCCGCGCGCAGGAAGTCGGTGTCGCCATCGGCTCCAGCCTTGTGCAGCAGCGCGAGCACGTCCATCCTGTCCTCGGCCATCGTGGTCTCCTCTGCGTCGTCGGTTGCTACTCCAACGGCGTGAGGGGTGACGCGGCGGCCGCTCTCGTTGTCGGCCGCTCCGCTGTTACACCACGTTAGGGGACATGACCGGACGACGACCGCCTAAGTGGGGCTACTGAGCACACCGCGTCATGAGCCAGTGTTCGCTAAGGACACCAGAACACCCAGAGGATTACGCCGGAGGTACAGCGCCTGGGTCCGTGTGCAGAAGGCGCAGCGACTCCTCAAACGGCGCCCAGGCGGCCTCAAATGTCTGCGGACGAATTAACGGTCGAGCTGCCAACGCCATCGCCGCCCACAGCACGACGTCCTTGAGTGCGTCGTATCCAACCTGGGTAAGCACGGCGGCCTGAACCCCAGTTCGGGGCGCCATGTGCTTCCTTGCGGCCTCGGCGACACCTTCGAGCATTTCCTTCTGATGGACGTGACAGAAGAAACGGCCGGCTGTCCAGGCGGATCCGCCCCACGCGGTCAGCGATTGACTGGCTCCAGCTCGCGCTGCGTCATCACCCGTTGCCTCAAATGCCTGCGGCGCTCGTGCTACAAGTCCGCGGGGAATGAGGCGGACGGCGAGCACGCACCAGTCGCTTGGGGACCATGAACCGAGGCGGCCGAAGAACCATTGAACCTGAGCGGCGTTCGGACCGGCTTGGGTCGGCAGGCAGTCAACGATCAAGTGCCAGACCGTTCACTGTTCGTCGTCGATGCGTTGAGGGAACATGGCAACCGACTGCTGCCAATCGTTCAACTCATAGACCGAGATCGTGAGCTGGTGGAACGCCTGCTCGTACGTGAGTGGCCCGCCTCGGTGCGACTGTTCCACCAGGACAAGTGCGTGAGTAACTTCCGTCGCGTCCGCCGCTTCTGCAGCCGTCCATATCGCGTCCCAGGCGGCATCTTGACGGCGCGGATCACCAGATTTCGCTGCGTGACCTAGTTCGAGCCAGGCCTCTTGGACGGCGGCGGCTGGCGTCCCACTAGGCGGCCCACCGCGCCTGATCAGCCAATCGCGCATATGTCCCCTTCAGAGTGGCGGTCGCGTCCCTCGTGTCTGCCCAATGACGGGAGGTGCTCCTTCAGTCGAACACGCAGTCGCGGTGGGATCGGTAGGTCAGACCCTCTATCGAGATGTTTGTCGCGCCTTCCACGCGGATCCCACGGGCCTAACTTCCGACTGCTTCGCGGTAGAAACCCTCGATGCAGTCTCGGAGCTTGTCATAGGGAACCTTCTCGGGCATCGGGTCTGGCGGGATTACTTCGAGCATGTCCTGCTCGTATCCAGAGCCGGCGGTCTGCTTGACACCGCAGATGAGGCCTCGATGAACCCGACCGTCCCATTCGAGGTCAAACAGCACCTCGGCTTTGAGGTGCTCGATGGCGCGGGCCGGGTTCGCGGCCGTTTCCGACGGCTCACCGATCGTCTGGCTGAAGGTTCGCACCTCAAGAAGATAAGCGATCCGCCGTTGCTGCGGCTCGCTACGGGCCGCGTTCAGGATGGCTTTGTCGATGTCGTCCACCTGGTCCCTCCGCTGTGGCGCGCTCTCTGTCATGGCGGACTATCACGCGGATGGTAGATGGCCCTCGCGTGTGTCAGTACAACGACACCACAGACAAGCTGCTGTCGATCACCATCGCCAGTCCCACGATCTACGCCCGAGACACGACACCCGCCGACGACATCCAGAAGATCGGCTGGCAGGTCATCACGCGACGTACGGGTGGCGGCAAGCCGACGCTCACGTTCACGAGCGACATCATCAAGGCGCAGTCAGCGGAAGATGCGTCCGCCGCCTTCAGCCCGAGGGTGTTCACGCCCCAAGCCTCCGACGTTAAGCCGAGCACGGCGTTCACGGTGATCATCAAGATGATCTGGTACAAGCCGACGGGAAGACTGTTGCCGGCTGGTCGAAGCACCGCGTCGACCAGTACACCTGGCGCACCCAGAACCTGGGCGAGAAGTACCCGGGGCCCATTTGCGCGTCGATCTGGAACCCCTGAAGCCCACGTTCACGCTCGCTCACTAGCCGGCAGCTCGTGTGCACCCCTGTCCACGATCGTTCCGCTCAAGCAACACCATCGCTTGGATCGGCTACTTCTGACGCCCGAGGCGGCGGAAAGGCACGTCCGACCTCGGTGCCCGCAAGCCATGCGGTGATCTGACCGTGTCGCCGCGGGTCGATGAAGTAGACGACCCGGCGCCCGTCGACGAAGTGGTGACGAACGGAGATCAATCCCGCCTTGTGGAGCAGCCGAAGCTGGCGCGATGTCGCCGGCCTGCTGCGACCTATCTCCCTGGCGATCTTCGAGGGCTGCCCGACGCCCAGGGCGAGCAGCGCCACGATGGCCCGTCGGGTCGGGTCCGCGAGCAGCTCAATTCCCTGGCCGTTGCGCTTGGGCATTGCGCCGCAATCGTGGCGGTGGACGCTTAGCGCTGGCTTATCCGGCCGTTTGCCCGGCAGTAGTGGCCGACGCCCTCGTTGGTTCCGCTTGGTGGAACGATCGCGAACCTGCGTATTTGGGGAGGGCGAGCGCCGCGCGGCGCGGATTAACGGGCGAGGACCGGGTCGCCTACCTCGGCCGGCGTGTCCAGCGCAGAACCCAAGAGCAGTGGCCGGCCCAGCCGGTTGTGGTACTGCGGCCGGAAACGCTCGGGGTCGTACATGGTGTCGATGTCGACCTTGCGCGGGTTGCCCGGCTCGGGGATGGGCACGTGCGCGTATTTGCCCTCGACGATGGCCACCATGCGGCCGTGCACGTCCCCCTCGCGGATCAGATCCACGGCGATATTGGCGAAGGTGATGGCGACCATCTGGTCGATCGAATCGGGCTCGCCGGCGCGCAGGTCGTAGGTCAGCTCGGAATTCACGGCATCCTCGCCGGTCTTTGCCTTGATCTGCTCGACCAGTGCGAAGCCCACGTCCTCCTTGCGTCGGTGGCCGAACGCGTCGGGCTCGCCGAACTCGCGCAGCTCACCACCGCGCCACATCGCGCCCTCCGACGCGATGACGAACGCGTAACGCGACGGATTGGAGCGCTTGTCCTCGACGAGCACGTCCAGCAGCCGGTCGAGATCGAAGGGCGACTCGGGGATCACGCACCGGCCGGAGACGACGTACGCGGTGTACAGCGCGGAGAAGCCCGCGTCGCGGCCGAAGATCCGGAACACACCGATCCGCTCGTGCGAGCCGAGCGTCGTGCGCTGGCGGTTGATCGCCTCCTTGGCGCGCGTGATCGCGGTCGAGAAGCCGATGCAGTACTCGGTGCCCTGGACGTCGTTGTCCATCGTCTTGGGAATGGCGATGACCGGCACGCCCGCCCGGTCGAGCACGGCCGAATACGACAGCGTGTCGTCGCCACCGATCGTGACCAGGTAGTCGAGGCCCAGGTAGTCGATGTTGTCGAGCACGACAGGCGTCAGGTCGTACAGACCGTCGGACGTCTCCATGTTCGCCAGCCGCTCCGCATGCAGATGGGCGGGCAGTCGGCTGGCCTTCATCTTCGACGGGTTGGTGCGCGAGGTGTGCAGCCAGGTGCCGCCGGTGCGGTCAATCGTGCGCGTGTTGACCCGATCGAGCGGTCGAATGTATTCGCTGTCGTAGCGCCCGCCCGCGGCGAGAAGCTCGGCCCTGCGCATGTGGGTCAGGCCTTCCCAGCCGCGCCGGATGCCGATCACGTCACAGCCGATCTCAGTCGCGTTGTAGACGACGCTCTTGATCACCGAGTTGAGCCCAGGGACGTCGCCGCCGCCGGTCAGGATTCCGATTCGTCTTGCTGCCATGTGCCCCATTCTCCCCGCGCCGCACCTTTAGGGGAGGGCCGATCGGCCCGCTTTCCTAGAGACCGCTGTAGCTGTGAAGGCCCCCGAAGAAGAGATTGCCGCCAAGGTAGGTGAGCATCACAGCGCCGAAGCCGATGACCAGTATCAGCGCCGCGGGCCGGCCCGCCCAGCCACGCTGGCTGCGCGCGTGCAGGTAGACCGCGTAGATCAACCACGTCACGAGGGCCGACGTTTCCTTGGGATCCCAGCCCCAGTAGCGGCCCCACGCGATCGACGCCCAGTACGAGCCCAGGATGATGAGCGTGGCGAAGATCGGGAAGCCGATGATGACGGCGCGGTAGGCCACTTCGTCGAGGACCTTGGCCGACGGCAGCCACGACACGCGGTTCTCGCGGCCCTGGATGAGATAGCCGATGGCCGCGCCGAAGCTGACCGAGAAGATGCCGTAGCTGATCATCGCCATCGCCACGTGGATCGTGAGCAGCGGCGGGTTGTCCAGCGCGGGCACGAGCGGGCTGATGGCGGCCGGCAGCGTGAACGCGTAGGTCAGCAGGAAGAACGCGATGCCGATGGGCACGAAGGCGATGGTCCGGATCGGGTAGCGCCGGCTGAGGAACAGGTAGCCGAGCATGATCCCGAACGAGAACGCGACGCTGAATTCGTACAGGTTGCCCCACGGGCCACGGCCGACCAGGTAGGCACGGACGGCGAGCCCGATACCGACGAGGACGAAGGAGGCCCACACGAACGCCTGTGCCATCCCGCCCGCCGGCGTGCTGCCGGCCGAATCAGTCGTGGTCAGGGTCGTCAGGGTGGTCGTGGTCGTTCCGCCGCCGGCCCCCACGGCCGCCGCCACCTGGCGCCGGCCGGCGGCGAGCAGTGTCGTGTGGACGCAGAACAGGATGAAGGCGATGCCCATGGTGACCATCGCCACGTCGAATGCGTAATAAGTCATCGCAGCCATATGAATCAGGCGACCGCGGCACCACCGGCTGGTGGAACGCCACGACGGCGCACGACGACCGGCGCAAGTGATGCGCCCAGCTGGTAGCGCGTGCCGCACGTCCGGCACAGCTGCTGGCTGGCGACGCGGACCGAGCTGTCGACCGGGCAGGGGACGAGCAGCTCCTCGCCGTTGATCGGGCACGCGCGCATGGTTGCCGGGTAGACGAGATGGTGGGTGGCGCAGTACGGGGCGTTGGCCGGATAGTCGTAGCTGCCATCGGCGAGCTGCGCGACGGCGACGGGCGCAGGGTCAGCGACGCTCACCTTGCCGCGCCGGTTGGTGAGCTGCACATACACCCAGTAGAGCGCGATCAGGCTCAGGCCCGGGCCGATCACGCCGACGATGAGCATGATCGGCAGCAGCGCGATCAGCCCGTTCCAGTCGGGGATGATGATCGTCTGCAGCCACTGCAGGAAAGCGGTCCATGGGTCGACCGGGGCTGGCACGGCCAAATCATAGGGCGTCAGCCCGGGTCTGCTCGCTCCCGCTTCGCTCTTTTGGGATTGCCCCGTTTGGTCGTTGCGCCGCGGCCCGGTTGCCACGGCTTGCGGTCTTCTGCCGCTGCTTCGCGGGCTGCTTCGCGCACGTCCGACTTTGGACTGCGGATCCCCTTGCGACCTATCGACGCCTGCGTCGTCGGTGCGCCGACAGGGTGCTCGAGCAGCGCCTGGAGCCAGTCGAGGCGGCGCGTACGCGCCCCCAGGTGGCGGCTCTTGTCGGTCAGGCTTCGATCGTCGGTAACGATCACGACACCGGCGCGGTCTGCGGCCGCGACGTCGCGCACGATGTTGAGCAACGCGTCGTCGGCTGAGAGCGAGCCCGCATGATGGATCTCGAGACCACGCCGGACGCGCTGCCGGCGATCCGTCCCGGCCGCGGCGTGGCCGTCGAACATGACGATCGTCTCGACTGTCGGCGGCATCGCGTTGGTGAGTCTCGCCAGCAGCAGTCGGATCGCCCCGTCGTCCACGCCGCCGCTGACGCGATGGAGCAGATTGTTGCCGTCGACCAGCAGCCGGGCGATGCCGTCGAGCGCCGTCATACCATCGTTCCGTGCTTTTGCTCGTCGATCTCGATGGTGTCGTCTACCGCGGCCGCGATCCCGTGCCGGGCATGGCCGCGCTGCTCAACCGGCGCGCCAGGGCCGGCGACCGGATCGTGTACGTGACCAACAACTCGCGTTCGCACCGAGACGAGTATCGCGCCCGGCTGGAAAGCGTCGGCGTGCCGCTACTGCCGACGCCCGAACAGAGCATCGTCACGGCCGCGCGTGCCACGGCCGTGCTGCTGTCGGAGGCACATCCGCCGGCGCGCGTGGCGATGGTCCTCGGCGGACCCGGCCTTGCCCGCGAGCTGCGCGACGTGGGCATCAAGACCGTGCCACCGACGTCGCGTGGGTCGGGCGCCGCGCCGGACACGCTCGTAGTCGGCGTCGATTTCCTGTTGTCCTACGAGCGGCTCAGCATCGCCGCGGACTGCGTCCGGCGCGGCGCCCGCTTCTGGGCCACGAACCGCGACCCGATCTTCCCGACCGAGACCAGGCTGATGGCCGGTGCCGGATCCATGGTCGCCGCGGTTGCGTTTGCGTCCGGCCGCGAGCCGGACATGGTCATCGGCAAGCCCGAGCCGCGCCTGTTCGAGGCTGCCGCTGAGCTGGCGGGAGTGCCCGTCACCTCGGCCGTCGTAATTGGCGACAGCCTGAAGACGGACATCGCCGCGGCGCGGCGCGTCGGAGCCCGCTCTGTGCTGATGTTGACCGGCGTCACCTCGCAGGCCGACCTCGACGCCGCGCCGGATTCCGTGCGTCCCACGTGCGTAGCCGCCGACGCGACTGAGCTGGCGGCCGTACTGGACGACCTCGCGCGCGGCTAACCTCCGCGGCTCCGATTTCGCGGGTCCACGCCATCACGTCGACAGCACGGGTTCCGACGCCGCGAAGGAGTCGAACTCGGCGCGCAGGGCGTCGCGCAGCGGCTCGTCGTCGTGCAGGAAGGCGACATCGAGCGCGTGGCGGTTCATGCGCCACAGGTCGGCGACCGAAACGCCGATGTCGGATCTCGTGCGCTCGTACTCGCGCACCAGCGTCAGGTCGGAGACAGTGCGGTCGTCGGTCGACAACGTCAGCGGCACGCCGGCAGAAAGCAGGGCCGGCAGCGGGAACGACTTCAGCGTCGGGAAGATCGACGCCTGGACGTTGCTCGTTGGGCAGACGTCGAGGGTGATGCCGCGTGCGGCCAGCTCGGCACTCAGCGAAGCGTCGTCGGCCGCGCGCGCGCCGTGGGCGATGCGCGCGGGGCGCACCTCGAGCGCGCGCCGCACCTGTGCCGCGCCGCCCCACTCGCCGGCGTGGATGGTGATGCCGAGTCCGGCTTCGCGCGCGATCTCGAATGCACGCGCGTGGACGAGGGGGTCGGGGAACGCCTCTTCTGGACCGGCCAGGTCGAAGCCGGTCAGGCCCTGGTCGAAGAACGACGAAGCAAGGCGAGCCATGACCGCGTTGGCGTCGGCCGGATGGGAGCGGATCGCGACGGCGATCAGGCGCACGATGACGCCGGTCGCGCGGCTCGCGTCCCACGCTCCGGCGACGACCGCGGCAATGCCGGCGCCAAGGTCGAGCCCGTTCTGGATGTGGAGCAGCGGACCCCAGCGAATCTCGACGTAGCGCGTGCCTTCGCCGGCCACGTCCTCGACCAACTCGTGGGCGACGCGATACAGCGCCTCCGAGTCCTGCATGATCGCGATCGGCAGCTCGAACGTGTCGAGCAGCTGCGCCTGGTTGTCGACCTGCGCCGGCGCCCGAAGGCGAGCGCTCATCTGCTCGGGGCTCATCCCAGCGTCGAGGCCGCGCTCGCGGGCGAGCTCGAGCGCCGTCAGTGGCCGCAACGATCCGTCGAGGTGGAGGTGGAGCTCGGCCTTGGGCATGCGCGCGAACAGGTCAATAGCCACTGACCCGATCGTACGGCAGCGGACCGACCCAGACCGAACCTAGACTCGCGCCGTGGGGACCTGGTCTCGTTTCGTCGCGACGACGCTGCTCGTGCTGATCGCGCTGGGTGGCGCGGGTCTCACCGTTGCCGCCGACCGTGTTCAGACGCCCGACCAACGCCCCGAGGTGATGTGGGCCGCCGATCAGGCCGCGCAACCCTGGATCGCCACGCTGACCGCCGACCTGACGGGCATCGCTACTGCCGCGACCGCGCTATCCAAAGCCGGTCGGGACACGCTGGGCAATCTGCAGGGGCTGGCCGCCGACAAAGTACGTTCAGCGATGGGCGACGGCGACAGCGCGCTGGCCACGATTTCCGGCGCCATCGCCGGCCTGCAAACGGACCTGGCCCAGGCGAACTCGCACATCGACCGCTGGCGGCTTGGGCCGGAGACATCCGCGCAGATGGACGCGTTCGATGCGGCCGTCGATGCCGTCGGGGACTTGGGAGCGCAGTGGACGCGGATCAAGACCCGGGCGACGCTCGTGACGCAGCTGCTCGACGAGCTGGCACAGCACGACTCGCAGGTGTTTCGGGCCACGACCGCGGGTCGCCAGACGCAATGGTCTGACGCGCTCAACGACCTCGACGCAGCCGCCTCCTCGCTTGGCGCCGCGGGCACGGTGCGCGACGAGCTCGCCGGCGCGGCGACGATCGACACGCTCGACGATCTCCTCGGCCGTGACGGCACCTATGACTCGGCATTGCGCGCCCTGTACGAGTACATCGGCAGTGGTGGCGCGCAGAGCGGCGACCAGTTCGACACGTTGCAGGGCGCGGTCCAATCGGCCCAATCTGCTCTCCCGTCCGACGACCGCGCCCTGTCCGTGATCGTCGGCGAAGCAGCCGGGGCAGAACTGTCCGATGCGCTCGCAGCGCTCGAACACGATCGCGGCAAGATCAATGACGCGCTTGCTGCCACAAACGGAGGTGCCAGCCAATGAATGGCGACCCACTCGTCATCGGCGCAGTCGCCGTCCTTGGCGCCGCGGTCGGCCTCGGCGCGGACCACATCGCCCGCCGCTGGCCATCCCATGAAGAGGACTACGTGCAACGCCGCGCCCTCGATTGGGCCACTCTCGTCGTTGTCACCACCGGCGCGGCATCCGGCGCCGGGCTCGCCGCGCGCTTCGCCACGAACCCCGCATCGTTCGCGGTCTACGCCGTCCTGTTCGTTGCGCTCCTGGTGCTCCTCGCCACGGACCTCGACCAGCGCGTCCTGCCCGACCTGATAACCCTGCCCCTTATCGTGTTCGCGGCCGTGCTGCTCGTCGGCGGCTGGTCGCCGGCGCTGGCCGACAAGGACCTGGGCCGGATCAGCGGCATCGCCGCCGGCATAGTCGCGCCGGTCCTGCTGCTCGTGAGTGACCGCGTCATCGGCGGTGACCTGGGCATGGGCGACGTCAAGCTGTCGATCAGCCTGGGCCTGATTTTCGGCCTCTCGGCACTGTTCTACGGCCTGCTGCTGGCCAGCATCGGCTTCGCGGTCGTGCTCATCGGCCTGATGGCCGTTCGCCGCCTGGGCCTTAAGTCGGCCGTGCCCTTCGGTCCCGTGCTCATATTCGCGGCGTTCCTAGCCGCACTGGCGGCCTGAGCCGGAGTCGGTGCCATAATCGGCCCGTTCAGCAGGCTCGCCGTGGGTTGGGGTCCAGTGTCGGTTCGTGTCCGTCGGTCGCTCTTCGCGCTTGCGCTTGCAGTCAGTGTCTGCCTTCCGGCCGCCGCGCCGGCTGTGGCCGTCGACAACTCCACGCTCGGCTGGATCTGGCCGACGAGTGGCAAGGTCACCCAGCCGTATGGCTGCACCGGCTTCTATGCCGAGCCGGCGCGCGGGCACTGCTCGCACTTCCACAACGGCATCGACATCGCCAATGACCGTGGCACGCCGGTGCGCGCGGTTGCCAGCGGCGTGGTCGCCCTGGTCGGCTGGGATCCGTGGATTCATCCCGATCCTGACTGGATGGTCATCATCGACCACGGCAACGGGCTCAGGACGATGTATGCCCACCTGCGCGCGAGCCCCGTCGACGGTATTGCCGTCGGCGCGCATGTCTTCCAGGGCCAGCTCCTCGGGCTGATGGACATGACCGGCCACGCGACCGGGCCGCACCTTCACTTCGGCGTCTACCTCAACGGCAACGACACCAACCCGCGCAACTACCTGCCGGGCAACCCGCTGCCGCCCATCTCGGCGGGCAGTGCCGGCCCCGCGGGCTGCCTCGGCCCGCTGCCCGACGCGAACGGCGTCGGCGCGTGGCTGGGCGGATGGACGGCGATGCTGCCGATCACGACCGACCCGTCGGCGTGTACCGGCTGAACAGGTTCTGGGCCGGTCTTGCGGCTGATCGGCCGGTGTAGCATCGCGCCGTGAAACGGGTCGTTGCCGTCGTCCTCGCCGGTGGGGAAGGGGAGCGGCTGTCGATCCTGTCCGCTGTACGCGCCAAGCCGGCCGTGCCCTTCGCGGGCAAGTACCGGATCATCGACTTCACCCTCAGCAACTGCGTCAACTCCGAGATCGACAACGTCCTCGTCCTGACGCAGTACAACCCGCGCTCGCTGAACGACCACATCGGCGCGGGCCGTCCGTGGGACCTCGATCGCTCCAAGGGTGGCATCCAGCTGCTCCAGCCGTTCATCGCCCGCGGCCGGCCTTCGGAGTGGTATCGGGGCACTGCCGACGCGGTGCTGGTCAACATCGAGACGATCCGCCAGCTGCCCGGCGACATCGTCCTGGTCCTCGCCGGCGACCACATCTACAAGATGGACTACGGGCCGTTCGTCCAGTTCCATCGCCGCAACCGGGCCGACGTGACGGTCGCCGTCCAGCGCGTCCCGCTCGGTGAGGCGAACCGCTTCGGCATTGTCGCCCTCGACGACGACGGGAAGGTGTCGGACTGGCAGGAGAAGCCCAAGCAGCCCAAGAGCGACCTCGCCTCACTGGGCATCTACGTCTTCTCCAAGCGCGCGCTGCTGGCCTGGCTCGACGAGTCACGCTCCGACTTTGGACGGGACGTCATCCCGGCCATGCTCGACGGCGACGCGCGTGTGTTCGGCTACCAGTTCGACGGCTACTGGCAGGACGTGGGCACGGTCGAGAGCTACTGGCAGGCGCACATGGACCTGCTCGAGGAGCACCCGGGCCTGGATCTGTACGACAAGGAGTGGCTCATCCACACGCGGTCAGAGGAGCGCGCCCCAGCCCGCATCGGTCCGACCGCGAACGTGCATCGCTCGCTGATCAGCCATGGCTGCCAGATCTGGGGCACGGTCGAACGGTCGGTGCTGTCGCCCGGCGTGCGCGTCGACCCGGGGGCCGTGGTGCGTGATTCGATCATCATGTTCGACACGGTCATTCGCGCCGGCGCGGTCGTCGACCGGGCGATCATCGACAAAGAGGTCTCGGTCGGGCCCAACGCCGTGATCGGCATGGGCGCCGACTACAACACGCCCAACCGCCAGGAGCCAGGCCGGCTGAACACCGGCATCACGGTCGTTGGCAAGCGCGCGGTCATCCCCGCCGGCGTTCGCCTCGGACGCAACGTCAAGATCAACGAAGAGGTGCGGCCGTCCGACTTCGGCGGCCGGCGCAACATCCCGAGTGGCGGCACGATCGAGATCAAGCGTTCGCCGTCGACGACCGGTCCAGGCCGCGCTGTCAAGAGAAACCACACCGAGCCCGCAGCCGAGCGAATGACCGCTTCGGCGCCGGAGGTCCGCTAGCCAGTCTCCTCGGCCGTCAGGTCACGATCCTCCATCTCCCAGGTGTGGTCCAGGACGTGGTACGCCGAGTGGCGCAGCAGGTACGGGATCGTCCATTTGCCCAGCGGCTTGTTCTCGGCGCGCCACTCGCGCATCGCGACGACGAAGCGATCGCGATGCGCGGCGCGCGCCTCCGGAGTGCGGATCAGCTCGAAGTCAGTTGGCGCCTTGACGCGTTTCGAGAAGTCGCTGCCCTCAACAACGAGGACGTGGCGGCACATACGAGCGCAACTTCGCAACGGCCTCGTCCTCGGATTTGCCGTTCCGCTCGAGACCCGGCCAGTCGCCGGCGATGGCCACCCAGCGCTTGCCCTTGGGTGCCTCCTCGATCAGCACGCGCAGCTGCGTTGCCATGGCGCCCCCTTTCGTGTGTGCGAGGTTACCGTTGACGAGATGCTTGCCGCCGATATCGACCGCTGGCTGCTCGAGCTGGGCGTGGTCCCGGTTGACCGCGCCGAGCGCGACGGCGCAACGTCGTGGGACCTGGTCCTCGACGGACGCCGCCGTCGCGCGCTGCGCATCACGCTGATCCTCGATCCGACCGTGGCGCTGGTCGCATGGGTCCACTTCGCTCCGCCAATGACCGACAACCACCGCAAGGCCTACCGCCAGTTCCTGCGCTGGAACGACGAGCTGCCCTTTGCCAAGTTCGCCATCTCGGAGGACGAGCGGCCGATCCTGACAGCCGAGGTCCCGGTCGCGCGCATGAACCCTGATGTCGTCGGCGCGCTGGTCGCCCGTGTCCTGGCCATCGCGGACCTCGTCCAGGAGCCGACGCTCGCGCTGAGCAGCGAGCTCGCGCGAGCCCAGGCGAAGCTGGCCGCGACAGAGGCTGATCCTGCTGGCGCTGCGCTACTCGAGCGCTACGCCGGCTCACTCAGCGAGTTGTTCCTGTCAGTCAACGAAGACGTCCGCCTGCCGGCGGAAAGGCGTGATCCTCAGGCGTAAGTCTGCGGAGGCTACGGCGTCGGGCGGATCGCGCCCAGGTGGCGCTCGATGTCCTCGACCTCCGCGACCTGCGCCGAGTTGGCCACCCGTGCACGCTCCAGCTGCCGAATTGCCTTGGCGCTCCACCACGGTGCGTCACTGACGCGGAACTCCGCGAGGGTCTGCGTTCCGGCCTCAGCCACGGCTTCACGGTCACCGCGCGCTGTCGCCAGTCGGGCACGCATCAGGTTGTACGTGCCACGGCCCAGGTGCGACGAGGTCGATCCGCGCTCGAAGTAGGCCGTCGTCTCATCGATGGCACGTTGCGCGCCTTCGAGCGCTCCGGCCTCGATCCATGCGCGCGTGACGCGATCGAGCGCTGCCGACCAGCTCGGCCCGCCGGGATCATTGGCAAAAGCGGCGAGGCGTGGCTCGACATCTGGCAAATATCGCGGCCACAGACCGGCATCGGCCAGCTCCAGGTCCTGGGCGACGCGAACGACTCGCGCATAGGGCGAATCGGGGAACTCGAACCTGCCTTGGAGCGAGCGATACCAGCGCGCGGCGCGCTCGAGGATGGCTCGGTCGCCACGGATTGATGCGATGGGCACGGCGACATGGATGGCGCGGACCGTCAGGCGCAGATACTCGTTGGCCTCACCGACATCCATGGCGGCGACTGCGCGATCGAGCGCGCGCGACCAGTCGCCGGCCGCGAACGCCGCCTCTGCTTCCGCGTAGAGAACCCAGCCGCCGTCCTCGACCAGCCCGTAGGCCGTGGTCATGTCGCGCGCCGTCGCAAGTGGCCGCGAGATGTCACGAGGCGCGTCGTCGACGTGGGACATGGCCACATTCAGGGAACCTTCAACTGCCAGGCGCGGTTCACCCAAGGCAACGGCATCGTCCGCGATACGCAGCCACACTCCCGAATCGACCTCGCCGATCTCGGCGCGATAGCTGGTCAGCGCAGCACGCGCGCGCAGGCCGAGCGATCGGTCATTCGTGCCTTCCGCCAGCTCGACCGCTCGCCCTGCGCGTCGGCATCAACACCGGCGAGGCCGTCGTCGCCATTTCGGGTACGGACGAAGGCCGCATCACCGGCGACACGGTCAACACGGCGGCGCGCCTCCAGACAGGTGGAGCACGTCTTCCTCGATGCCGAGCTGCGCACCCAGGTCCTGCACGGCGTGGACGAGAGCCAGTCCAGCGCGCACGGCCCGTTCGGCGTCGTCGTCGCGCGCAATGGGCACGCCGAATGCGGCCATTGCGGCGTCCCCGATGAACTTCTCCAGCCGTCCGCCGTAGCGGCCGATTGTGTCGCGGACGGCCGCGAAGTAGCGGTCCTGGATCGTCGCCACGTCCTCGGCATCGAGCCGCTCGGAGAGCGTGGTGAAGCCGACCAGGTCCGCGAAAAGGACGGTGACGATCCGCCGCTCGAGCCCTTCCTCGGCGTGCATCGGCGCATGCTACGGGGAGTGTCGAGACGCACAACTCGGCGCTGGTAGACTCGCCGCGCTCGGCAACGGCGCGCGCTGTCACGCTGCCGGAAGTCGCGCGAGCACGTTCGGGGCCAACACACAGCGTGAGCCAACCATCTCAGCCACGCGCCGGCATCCGTCGCGCACCTTCGCGCGAGATCCTGTCGGGCGAGGCTTCCGACGTCTATTTCAGCCGCGCCGAGGAGATCCTGTCCAAGGAGAGCCTCGATCCGGTCGTGGTCATGGAGGTCTTCGCCCGGCGCGAGGCCGTGCTGTGTGGCATCGATGAGACGAAGGTGCTGCTGGCCGACGTGCTGAGCGATAACGGCTCCGCCAGGGACGCTGTGGTCGAAGCGCTCGCCGACGGCGACACGATCTCGCCCAAGGAGATCGTGCTGCGCATTCGCGCGCGATATCGCGCATTTGGCCTGTTCGAGACGGCGCTGCTCGGGATCATGGCGATGTCGACGGGCTGGGCAACCGCCGCGCGCGAATGTGTCGATGCGGCCGCGCCGGATCCGGTCATCTCGTTCGGCGCGCGCCACGTCCATCCCGAGGTCAGCGACACGCTCGACTACGCGGCCATCATCGGCGGCTGTGTCGGTGCCTCCACGCCCGCCGGCGCGCGCCTCGCCGGCCTTTCGCCCACGGGCACAATGCCCCATTCGCTGGTGCTCATCTTTGGCGACACGGTCAAGGCGGCGGAGGCCTTCGATCGGCACATGCCGCCCGAGGTGCCGCGCATCGTTCTCGTCGACACGTTCCACGACGAGGCAGAGGAGGCCCTGCGCGTCGCCCATGCCCTGGGCGACCGGCTGTACGGCGTCCGCCTCGACACTCCGTCAGAGCGCGGCCGGGTGACGCCAGAGCTGGTCAGAGAGGTCCGCGCTCGGCTTGACCAGGAGGGCTACGGGCACGTCAAGATCACCGTCAGTGGCGGCCTGAACCCCGATCGCATCCGCTTCTTCAAGGAAGAGGGCGCGCCGGTCGACTCGTACGCCGTCGGCTCGTACATTGCCGGCGCCAAGCCGATCGACTTCACCGGCGATCTCAAGGAGATCGACGGCACGCCCATCGCCAAGCGCGGCCGTATCCCCGGCCTGACTCCCAGCCCGCGCCTCCAGAAGCTGGATCTCGCCGCGTGGCGATCGAACGGGGCCTGATCGAGACCGCTCGGAGCGCCATCGGACAAGGCGCGCCGACCGTGGCAGGATTGGCCGGCATGAACCCCGGAGAGAGCGAGCGGCTCGACGAGCTGGCCGAGCGCGAGACGGCTTATGGCCTGTTCCAGCGCGCGCTCGCCCTGCTCAAGCGCCGCCACCACGCGCAGGCTGCCGTGCTGCTCGAGCGTGCTGACCGGCTGGAACCGCGCAAGGGCTCGATCATCGAGGCGCTCGCTCGGGCGTACTACAACAGCGGCCAGCACGACCGCGCGGCAGACAGCTTCCGCGCGCTGATCGATATCGACCCTTCGGCGCCATACGGCCACTTCGGCCTGGGCCAGTCGCTCAAGATGCTCGGCCGGCGCGATGAGGCGCGCCTCCATCTGCGCCTCGCCGTCGCCCTCGCCCCCAGCAGCACGCTCTATCGCAACGCCCTGGCGCGCGTGAGCAGCCGGCAGTGAACCCTCGCTCGGCGCAGACGCTGGCCGCGGCCCTCGCGGCACTGCTTGTCATCCTTGTCGGCGCCATGATTTTCATCGTCCTGACTCGGCCGCCGACCGGCCCGACACCCAGGCCCAGCGGTGCCGCGCTGCCGACCTTCCCGACGCCCCACCCGACGCCGACGCAGGTGGCACAGGCCAGCTTCACACCGATTCCCGGCCCACCCAGCGCCGCGGCCAGCTCCGGCGCGCCGGCGACCACCGTCGTCGCGACCCCTACGCCGACCGTCTCGACGGGAGCGACCTCGATCCCGACCACCAAGCCGACACATGCGCCGACGCCGACGCCTTCACCGACCCCGGTGCCCACGCCGACAGCGCCACCGACGCCCACGCCCAGCCCCACCCCGACGCCGACGCCCGTGCCCACGATCAACCCGACCTCGGCCGACCGAACCATCGTGCTGGTTGGCGTCGGTCTCGACCAGTCGAGCGTCACCGGCTCGGTGCCGCGCATCCTGACCTTCAACGTCGATGGCCAGAGCGACGTCTCGGCACGCGTGTCGAACGCGAGCGGGCCGGTCCGGCTGTGCGTCTGGACCGAGGCCGTGGACGATCAGCGCGAATGCCACACCGTCCACAACGGAGGCTTCGACAAGCTCGTGACGACGACCGATCAGTCGGTCTGGCACGTGTCGATGATCGGCACACAGGCCAGCGCGACCGCGTCACTGACCGCCCATTTCAACGCCAACGCGGCGAGCGTCTCACTCGACAACTTCCGTTACCTGGGCGCCAATACGCCCAACAACAACGGCTTCGAAGCTCAGCTGACGACTCTGGGCGATGGGTCGCCGCTGCACGTCCAGGCTGCGTTCGACGACGGCGGTCAGGGCGCATACGGCTGGCACCTGACGATCGCAACCAACGGCAGCGCGGTATTCGACCAGAGCGGCTCGGATTCGAGTGTCGACCAGTCCCAGGACGTCGCTGCCGGAACCAGCTACACCGTCGACTTCCACGATCCGGACCCGATGGCGAACGTCAGCCCGGTCTTCGTTGCAGCCACGATCTCGTGGCCCTAGTCAGCGCGGGCTGAGCTCCGGCACCTCACCAGCCCGCGCGAGCGCGTCGACCAGATACAGCCCGAGAAGCGTCTTCGCGTCGCGGACCTGGGCGCTGTGCGCCAGCGCGAGCATGTCGTCGAAGGGGATTGGCTCGAGGATCAGCCGCTCGTCCGGATCCGGCCCGCGATAGTCGGGGTCGGGTGACACGTCCGTGGCCAGGAACATCGTCATCAGCTCGCTGGCAAAGCCGGGCGCCGTGAAGAAGGTAGCCAGCTCGCGCCACTGACCGGCGCGATAGCCGGTCTCCTCGGTCAGCTCTCGCTTCGCCGCCCGCAGACGCTCCTCGAGCGAGCCATCGGGCTGGCGATCCAGGGTCCCTGCGGGCAGCTCGAGCAGTGCCTCGCCAGCCGCGTGTCGGTACTGCCGTACCAGGAGCAGACGACGGTCGGGCAGGATGGCGACGATCGTCACCGCACCTGGGTGCAGAACCACGTCACGCGTGTGTTGGACGCCGTCCGCGTCTAGCACCGTGTCGCGCGTGAAGGTCATGTAGGTGCCGCGATGCACCACTTGTCTGTCGACGAGGCGCTCGGTCAGGTCCATTTCACGCTCAGAAGTCACGGCTCTGGAGTATCGCAGGCCTCGTACTGGTACGAACCTCCCATGGAGCGAAGCCAACAGCCGCACCTAGCATCGCGACCTCGACGACCCGACCAGGTGTCGTGCCCTAACTGGAGAAGTGGATGAAGAACCTGCGGCAGATCGGTTTCAGCCTTCTGGTGCTGACCGCTTACCTGCTCGTTCTGGCGGCTCCGTTCCGCTGGGGCTTCTAGTCGCTAAGCGGCATAACGCGTCCGGCTCAACCTGTTCTCGGACGCACTAAACGAGTGGCACGGCGCGTTCTTGTGACGCGCCGTTCCATGTATCTGGCGGAGAAACAGTCGCGCTGATGCTCCTTCTTTACGCTGTCGTACTCGGCATCGTCGCCGGACTCCTGACGAAGGGCCGGCTGAGCGCGCTTGGCTCGGTGCACATCAAGCTGTGGCCGGTCGCGCTCGTCGGTCTCTTGTTCCAGGCGCTCCTGTTCAGCTCGCCGCTCGCGCAGAGCGTCGGTCGCCTGGGTCCGTCGCTGTACGTTCTGTCGGTCACGCTCGTGCTCATGGCCCTCGTGGTCAACCTCCGCCAACCGGGCTTCTGGCTGATCATCGTCGGCGCGCTTCTCAACTTCACGGCGATCGTGCTCAACAACGGCTTCATGCCCGCGTCACCGGACGCGGTCGCCGTGCTGATGGGCTCGCCCGTGCTGCCGACCGCTGCCTACACCAACTCCGCCCTCGCCACGGGGCAGACGACGCTGGGCTTCCTGGGCGACATCTTCGCCCTGCCGCGGCCATTGCCCTTCGCGAACGTCTTCTCGATCGGTGACGTGCTGATCGGGCTCGGCGGCGCGTGGTTCGTGGTGCGCACCATGCACATGCCTGCGGCTCTCCGGCCGTGGAAGCAGCAGACCGTGGCTGATCCCAATGCCTGATCAACAGCGCGCCGCGCTGACGGCCGTGCTCAACGAGGTGTGCCAAGCGGTCGGCGCCGATGCGGGCGGGACGCTCTACCTCGACGACGGCGACGGGACCCTGTTGCTCGCCGCGTCGTCGGGCACGGCTCGTAGCGGGCTGGCCGGCGTCGTTCGCCGCCTGAGCGGCGGTGCCGGCAAGCGCGATCGGCGAACGCTCGTCCTGCCCATCGGCGGCGCGGGAGATGGCGTCGCCGTTCTGAAGCGAAAGACGGGCGCCGAGTTCACGCAGCAGGACCGCGCCGTGGCGCGCCTCTATGCGCGCCGCTTTGCTGATGACGGCGTCGTCGCCAAATCAACGGTCGGCATGTCGGGTTGGACGCGCCAGCTCGAAGCGATCCAGCGCATTGCTGCGCGGTTGACGCGCCTCGCGTCGGTCGAGGAGGTCGCGACGACGATCTGCACCGAGACGCGCGAGGTGATCGACCACGACGAGGCGCACGTCCTCGTCCTCGACGCCGCCGGCATGCTCCAGCGCGTGGCCGCGACAGGGCCGACGCGGAGCGGCGACCCGAGCGTCCCGCCCCTGCCCAGCGACGGATCCGGCGCGCGCGAGATCTGGGCCGCGGTACGCAGCGGCGCGCCGGCGCTGCTGCCCGAGGTCGAAGACCTGGGTCCGAGCCGGCCGGGGCCGCACTCGATGCTGATCGTGCCGCTCCATTACGAGAGCCGTGTCAGCGGCGTCATCTGCCTCGTGGCCAACGGCCGCCGCCACTTCGACGACGACGACCTGCGCCTGATGCAGATTCTCTCCGACCAGGCGGCCGTGGCAATCGAGAACGCGCGCCTTCTCCACGGCCGCGACGAGCTCGTGCGCGAGCTGGCCGGGCTGCTCGAGATCAGCGAGGCCGCCGGGGCGGCCGACGACGAGAAGACCCTCGCCAAGCTGCTGGCCGCGCGCGTCCGGCAACAGACAGGCACGGACTCCGCGCTCGTCGCGCGCTGGGACGAGGGATCGACGGTCATGCGCGTCATCTGCCGCGACGGCGTGGGCGGCACGGCCGAGATGATCGACGTAGCCGAATCAGCTGCCCGCCGCCAGGTTCTGGGCGACGGCCGGCCGGTCATCCTCCAGGCAGACAGCGGTGATGGCGGCGTCGAGACGGCTCAGCTGCGCCAGGTCGGCGCGTCAACGCTCGTGCTGCTGCCGCTCAACGCCGGCGCGCGGACGATCGGCATGGTTGAGCTTCTCGCCCTGCGCGAGCCGCGCAACCCGACCCCCGCCGAGATGCAGGCGTGCGAGGCGATGGCCTCACTGGCCGCGGCCGGGCTCGAAAAGGTGCGCGTGCTCGAGCAGCTGCGCAGCGCTGCCGACATCGACCTCGTCACCGGTGTTCACAACCACCGCTACCTCCAGGAGCGACTGCGCCAGGAGATCGCACGCTCAGCACGCAGCCATGCGCCGCTCGCTGTGCTCATGCTCGACCTCGACAAGTTCAAGCCGGTCAACGACCGCTACGGCCATTCCGACGGCGACCGGGTGCTGCATAACGTCGCAACGACGATCCGCGCCCAGGTGCGGACGATCGACATCGTCGCCCGCTACGGCGGCGACGAATTCGTCGTGCTCATGCCCGATACCTCCGATTCATCCGCCGAACAGGTCGCCCGACGCGTCGTCGCCGGCGTCAGTCACCAGCGCCACGCGCTATCGGACGGCTCGCACGTCACCGTCGGCATCAGCGCGGGCCTCGCCGTCTACCCGAGTGACGGTCGGAACTCGGCGCAGCTCCTCCAGGCCGCCGATGCAGCCATGTACAGCGCCAAGCGCGACGGCGGCCGGCAGCTCGAGCGATCACCCGTCACCGCGCCGATTGACATGGGCGAGCCGCTCACGGCGCGCGCCACCGCCTGACCGCGGCTCCGTCCCGCCGCTCCAACCCGCCGCTGCGCTCCTCAGCCTGCTGCCGCGCCGATCCGCGGGGCTATGCACCGAGCAGCCTGAATATGTGCCAAGCGGCCTGAATATGCCGGAACCAGACCCGCGCGACCGAACCACCAGTACCCCGCCACGCCGCGCCTCGCATATCTAGGCCGATCGATCCATATCCAGGCCGCTCCGTACATGGGCGGTCGATATGAAGTGCCGCCCTCTCAGATCAGCCCGACTAACGCGCGCCGACGTTGGCGAGCGCCTTGCCGTCCTCGGCGTCGAACAGGTGGATCTTCTCGATCGGCACGAACAGGTCGAGGACGTCGCCCGGCCGAACGCGGCGCGAGGCGTCGACGATGGCGACCAGATCGTGGTCACCGACGGTGACGTGGAGCAGTTCCTCGTTGCCCAGGAACTCGACCACGTCGGTCACGGTATGGATCGTCGCGCCGGGACCCATGGTCGCGTTGGCGTCGGCGATCTCGAAATGCTCGGGGCGAATGCCGGCTGTCAGCTCTTGCGCCCCCGACTCCCCGACGGCCGCCTTGAGCCCATCCGGGAGGGGTATCTCGACACTCGAATCCTTGAGCACGGTCTTTCCGTCCTGGGTAGATTGCGTGACGTTGATGAAGTTCATCGACGGGCTGCCTATGAACCCGGCCACGAATTTGTTGATCGGTCGTTCATAAAGATCCTGCGGCGCACCGATCTGCTGGAGCACGCCGAAGTTCATGACCGCGATCCGGTCGCCCATCGTCATCGCCTCGACCTGGTCGTGGGTGACGTAGACGATCGTCGTGCGCAGGCGCTGGTGCAGGCGCGCGATCTCGGCGCGGGTCTGCACGCGCAGCTTGGCGTCGAGGTTCGACAGCGGCTCGTCCATCAGGAACACCGCCGGCTCGCGCACGATCGCCCGGCCAAGCGCGACACGCTGTCGCTGGCCACCCGAAAGCTGCTTGGGCTTGCGATCGAGCAGGTTGCCCAGCTCGATGGATGCCGCTGTCTCGCGCACGCGCCTGTCAATCTCTGCCTTGGGCACCTTGCGCAACTTCAGCCCGAAGGCGAGGTTGTCGAAGACGTTCATGTGCGGGTACAGCGCGTAGCTCTGGAAGACCATCGCCACGTCGCGGTCCTTGGGCGCGAGATCGTTGACCACGCGGTCGCCGATCCGGAGGGTGCCTTCGGTGATCTCCTCGAGGCCGGCGACCATGCGCAGGGCGGTCGTCTTGCCGCAACCCGAGGGGCCAACGAGGACGAGGAACTCCTCGTCCTGGACGTCGAGGCTGAGGTCCTTGACGGCAACCACGTCGCCGTACTTTTTCCAGACGTGGTCGAAGGTAACGGTGGCCATGCTCAACCTCCTCGTGACGTCGTAAGCCGGCCCCGGCTTCGGTGCATGCGGCTCGACCGTCGCGCATCTGTGATCGTAGTCGCGTCACGGCCATGCTGGCTACATCTGCCGAGCAATTACGATGCCTTGAAGCACTGGAGGAGAGATACACATGCCAGATTTCACCGGCATCGGCCTGATCGGCTGGATCATCATCGGCTTCCTGGCCGGGGCACTGTCCGGGCTTGTCGTCCGTGCTCGGACTGCGGGCGGCTGCCTGGCCAACATCCTGATCGGCATCCTGGGCGGCATCATTGGGGGCTTCCTCGCGCGGTCGCTGTTCGGCACCAATGAGGTCTACGGTTGGATCGGAGCTCTCGTCGTCGCCTTCGTCGGCGCCGTGATCGTGCGCTGGCTGCTCGCCCTCGCGGGGCCGAAGGATCGGCACTGGTAGGCGGCGCCCTCGTCGCCCTCGGCGCTACTTCTTCTTCGCCGGCAGCGTGAGCGTGTAGTCGAGCGAGCGCTGTCCCCAGGCACGGGCCTCGTCCGTCCGCGTTCGCCAATCCGGCAGAAGTCACGTACTCACGCATCGGCCGGCCGGGCATGACCTCGAGCGGCCGCCCGCCCGCGGCGCCGAGCAGGTCGCGCTCCGGCTCATCGAGGCGGACGTAAAGGATGTCGCACACGAGGCCCATGAACATGTTGCCGTTCACGAATGCCGCGACGCTGCCGAACATGGGCCGCACGCTCACCCGCTCGTCGGCCGGGACGATCTCGCGGAACGCGGCGCGCGCTTCCTCGCTGCTCTTTGGTGACCGCTTCGCGTCCATCAGGCAAATCGAGGATACGCTTCGGTCGTGGACGAGACCCAGCCTGCTGCGGGCGATCTCGAAACGGTCGACAACCCCGACCGACACCGCTGGGAGGTCCGCTCGGGCGGCGCGGTGATCGCCTTCGCCGAGTATCGGCTCCATCCCGGGCGCGTCACCTTCACCCACACCGTCGTCGAGCCTGAGCAAGAAGGTCGCGGCGTCGGGTCGCGGCTTGCCAGGACCGTTCTGGACGATGCCGTCGCGCGCGGCCTGCGCATCTCGCCGCGCTGCCCATTCATCCGCGCCTACATCCAGCGCCACCCGGAGTACCTGCCCTCGGTCGACATGCCCGACCCGCGCTGATGCTGCGTTCATTCATTCGGCTGCTGGCGGCGCACCCACGCCTGACCGCCTTCCTTGGCGCGATGTCGATCGCCTTCTCGGGCGTCCTGTACCGCTACTCCGGCACATCGCCCGAGACCGCGACGTTCTTCCGCTGCTTTTGGGGTCTGCCCATCCTGTTCGTCGCGGCGTACATCGAGCGCGGCCAGAGCGGGCCAATGGACGGCCGATCGATCCGCGTTGCTGCATTCGCCGGATTGCTCTTCGCAGGCGACCTGATCTTCTGGCACCACACGATCAACCTCGTCGGCGCCGGCCTGGCCACCGTCCTTGGCAATCTCCAGGTGGTCGTCGTCGCCGTCGCAGCGTGGCTGCTCTTGGGCGAGCGGCCGGCGCGGCGGACGCTGATCGCGCTGCCGATCATCCTCGTCGGCGTCGTGTTCATCGCCGGCGTGCTCGGTGGCCAGAACTACGGCACGGACCCGGCACTCGGCGTCGGCCTGGGCATCGTGGCAGCGCTGTCGTATGGCGGCTACCTGATCATCATCCGCCAGGTCAGCGGCCGGCGCGCGGCAGGGCCGGTGGCCGTCTCGACAACCGCGACAGCGCTCGTCGCCCTCGTCGTGGGCATCGGTCTGGGCTCGCTCGACCTGACACCGGGCTGGCAACCGATGTTCTGGCTGATCCTGCTCGGGATCAGTGCCCAGTCCATCGGCTACATCTTCATCTCGCTGTCACTGCCGCGCCTGCCGGCCGTGGTGACCTCGATCATCCTGCTCGCCCAGCCAGTCGTATCGATCGGCCTTGCCATGGTGCTGCTGGGCGAGGCGCCATCGGCCGGCCAGCTGCTGGGCGTCGCGTGTGTCATCGGCGGCATCGCGTTCGCGACGGTGCCCATCGGCCGGCTGCGCCGCCGGCCGGCGAACGCACCGACGGACCTGGCGGTCGGCCCCGGCTGATGGTCGCCCGGCTTTGAGGCCGGCCGGCTCTGGCGGTAGGTGGTAGCCGCCCTAACACTTGGGACCATGAAGAGTGTCGTTATCTACGCCACGCGGTCAGGCAATACCAAACAAGTAGCCGACGCGGTTGCCGACGTCCTCGGTGAGCGAGGAACAGTTGAGATCCACAGCGTCGACGACGCGCCCAGGGACCTGCGCGACTTCGATCTCGTGGTCATCGGCGGCCCGACCGAGGCGCACGGCATGACCCCGCCGATGAAGGGCTATCTCGATGCGATCGACGCAGCCTCAGTCAAAGACAGGCCGTGCGCTGCCTTCGACACGCGATTGGCCTGGCCGCGCGTGCTGGCGGGTTCGGCGGCGGATGGCATTGCTCGGTGGCTGCGCGAGCACGACGCGAGTGTCGTCGCTTCCCCGGAGAGCTTCATCGTCAGCATGAAGCCCGAGCTCCAGCCCGGCGAGGTTGAGCACGCCCATCGCTGGGCACGGGCAATAGCTCAATTACTGCCACTGACGGACACGGCCGAGCCAGTCATCTGATCGACGCAAAGGCCTGACGCCGCCACTTGAACGTAAAGGCGGCCGGCGCGCCCCGTTCGGGGCGCCGGCCGCATTGGCGAGAGTTGAGCGCCGCGTCAGATCAGGTAGTTGACGCTGACCGTGATGGTGATGTCCTGGGTGCCGGGCTGAACCGGGGTCGGCACGGTCGGCGCTGCTGGAGCGCCGCCCTTGCTGGCGTCCGAGGCGACGCCGTACACCGGCCACGGATTGCTGTAGGTCGTCTCGCTGATCGACTGGACGCCCGTGATCGTGACGCCGGCCGCGGATGCGAGCGCGTCGGCGTGTGAGCGCGCATCCTTGACCGCCGCCGCGCGCGCCTGATTCTCGAGATCAGTTCGGTTCGAGACGTCGAAGCTGACGCCGTCGACGTTCGTCGCGCCCGCGGCGACCGACTGATCGAGGATGTCAGGCAGCTTGGTCAGGTCGGTCACGTGGATGGTGATTTCGTTCGTGACCATGTAGCCGGTGACACGCTGCGTGCTCGAGTTGTAGTCGTAGACCGGGCTGAGCGAGAGCGTCGAGGTCTGGATGTTCGTGTCATCGATGCCCAGGCCGTGCAGCGCGTTGATGATCGTGGTCATCGTCTGCGCCGCGTCGTCGCGGGCCGCCTTGGCGGTGCCGCGCTGGATCTGGACGCCCAGGTTGACGTCGGCGATGTCGGGCTTGACGGTCACCTTGCCCGTGCCGCTGACAGAGATGACGTGCTCATTCGCGGCCGGGGTGGTCGGATCAGCGGCATAGGCGGGATGGGTCAGTCCGGCGAGCATCGGCGCGCTGAAGACCCCGATTGCGAGCAATGCGATGGCGCCGAGCGCTATCGAGGAGCGAGAGATTCCGTGCATGGGGACGTCCTTCCTTGGCTAGCGAGGGGGCAGTGAGTTGTCGGGCAGGTGGGTGACGTCCACTGCCGCGGCGTACTGGAGGGCCTTGTCGCCCACCGTGAGGGTGAGCGTCGTCCCGTCGATCGAGAACTTGATCGGGTCGCCATCGAGCACGGCTCGGACTGCCGACTCGACCGACCCACGCGGGTCCTGGCAGGCCATCATCGTGCTGACGATCTGCGCGAAATGGAGCGAGTCGCCGTCGACGGTGTACTGGCCCCCACCGGAGTTGCACCCGCTGTCAAATTGGACCTTGCCGTCAGCGGTGAACAGGATTGTCGCGCTGACGCCCTCGGGGACCGACGACGCCGTTTGGCCGTCGATGATGGTTGTCAGGCCCCAGGTAATGCCGACGAGCGGCTGGTCGGGCTCGGCAACCTCGCGGTCGAGAAGCGTGACCACCGTGGTGCCCGATGAAAGGATGAGATTTGAGCTCTGGACGGCGAACTGAGGGTGCGCCGTGAGCAGGTCCGAAAGCCACGTGTCCTGCGCCTGGAGATCGGGCGGACAACCAATTTCCGTGGTTGCGAGCTGACCGACCACCAGCTTATCGCCTGCGATCTGGTAGTCACCGCTCATCGTGTTGCAGCCGGCCGAAGCGGTGACGTTGCCACCGGCGAAGGCGAGCCGGATCTTGGTCCCTGTCACCAGCGGCTGCATTGCGCCGTCCTTGGTGACCGTTAGCGACACGAACTGGCGGCCGTCGAGGCCCGCGGCCGGTGTGGTGTTTGGCTGAGTGCTTGGTCCAGTGCTGGCCGGCGCGCTCGGCGCCGGGGTCGCCGTCGGGCTGGCGGTTGGTGCCGGGCTCGACGAGGGGCTGACTGAAGGCGGATTGCCGGACGGCTGGCCGCCGATCGCCGAGCAGGCGACCAGCAACAGCGCCAGCGTTGGCAGGGTGACGGTCAGGTGGTGCTTCACGGCCGTCAGACGAGCATCGCGCAGGATCAGTTCCCGAGAGGTCGTGAATATGCGGCCGAACGGCCCGGTGCTGTGCCCCATATGGCACTGCGCCGGGCAGCTGCCCGTGACTAACTTCGGTGGTGAAGTGGTTGCGACACTCGAGCTGCAAATCCTCGACCCGATCGATGTTGCCACCGATCGCTGCAAAGGCTGCGGTCTGTGCATCGATGCCTGTCCCAAGCACGTGCTCGAGCTCGACGAGACCATCGTCAACGCGCTCGGCTATCACCCCGCACAACTGACCGACGCGGCTGGCTGCACCAGCTGCGCCATCTGCGCCCGGATCTGCCCGGACACGGTGTTCACGATCTATGCCCCGCTCAAGGGAGAGCAGCGATGACCGCGGCGCCTGTGCTGATGAAGGGCAACGAGGCCATGGCCGAGGCAGCCGTCCAGGCCGGTTGCGACGCGTACTTCGGCTACCCAATCACCCCTCAGGCAGAAGTCCTCGAGTGGATGGCGCGGCGCATGCCCGAGCTCGGGCGCACGTTCATCCAGGCCGAGAGTGAGCTCGGCGCGATCAACATGGGCCTCGGCGCCGCAGCGACCGGTGCCCGCGTTCTCGTCTCGAGCTCCAGCCCGGGCATCAGCCTGATGGCCGAGGGCATGAGCTACATGGCCGGCTCTGAAGTGCCCATCGTGCTGCTCAACGTCATGCGCGGCGGGCCCGGACTCGGCAGCATCGGCGCATCGCAGAGCGACTACTTCCAGGCGACGCGCGGCCACGGCCACGGCGACTACCGAACGCCCGTCCTCGCCCCGTCGTCGATCGAGGAAGCCGTTGCGCTGATGGCCGACGCGTTCGAGATCGCCGAGCGCTACCGGACGCCGGTATGGGTTCTCACCGACGGCGTCCTGGGTCAACAGATGGAGCCGGTCGTGCCCCAGTACCGGACTCCGGCGCGGCACGAGTTCGATTGGGCACTGAGCGGGACCGGGGGCACGCGCGAGCCGCGCGTAGTGCGCTCGCTGCACCTCCAGCCGTACGAGCTCGAAGAGCACAACACGCATCTCCAGCAGAAGTACGCCGAGATCGCACGCAACGAGACGCGCTTCGCAACCGAGGACCTCGACGACGCCGACATCTGTGTCGTTGGCTACGGCACTGCCGCGCGCGTCGCACGAACGGCGTGCGAGCGCGCGCGGGCGAACGGCATCAAGGCCGGCATCTTCCGCCCGATCTCGCTCTGGCCGTTCCCAGCCGAGGCACTCGCCAAGGCCGCGGCCAAGGTCTCGGCGGTCGTCGTCGTCGAGCTGTCTGCCGGGCAGATGATCGAGGATGTCCGGCTCTCGCTCGAGGGCAGCTGCCCGATCTACTTCGTCGGCCGCACGGGCGGAATGATCCCGACGCCGGGCGAGGTCCTTGAGACGATCCGCAACGCCGCTCTCGAAGCCGAGCCCGACTACTGGCTGCCGGCCGGCGAGACTGCGACCAGCACGCCGTCGACGAAGACCGCGGAGAAATGCCCCGAGTCTGCCGTCGGGCTGTATCCAGTGGAGCTGTTCGAATGACGGCAACGATCGTCCCGGCCGAACGGCGGGTCATCTACCGCCGACCGCAGGCGCTGACCGAGAAGTCAACCCACTACTGCCCAGGTTGCGGGCACGGCATCATCCACCGCCTGATCGGCGAGCTGCTCGACGAGATGAACCTGACCCAGCGCACGATCGGCGTCGCGTCGGTCGGCTGCAGCGTCTTCGCCTACGACTACTTCAACGTCGACTTCGTCGAATCGCCCCACGGCCGAGCGCCGGCCGTCGCCACGGGCGTGCGTCGCGCCAGGCCCGACCAGTTCGTCTTCACCTACCAGGGCGATGGCGACTTGGCAGCGATCGGCACGGCAGAGATCGTCCATGCCGCGGCGCGCGGCGAGCTGATCAGCGTCATCTTCGTCAACAACGGCATCTACGGCATGACCGGCGGCCAGATGGCCCCCACGACACTGCTCGGGCAGAAGACGACGTCGAGTCCGTTGGGCCGCGAATCGGGCGCACAGGGCGTGCCCATCCCGATCACGGAGATGCTCGCAGTTCTGCCCAGCGTCGCCTACGCGGCGCGCGGTTCGATCGCCAACCCGCAGCTCATCGGCCGTGCCAAGCAGATGCTCAAGCGCTCGTTCGAGATCCAGGAGAAGAAGCAGGGCTTCTCGATCGTCGAGATCCTGTCGACCTGTCCGGTCGGCTGGGGCATGACGGCAGGCGAGGCGATGGAGCACGTCGAGCACGACGTCGTGTCGACCTACCCGCTGGGCGTCATCGTCGACCGGGTCAAGGGAGACAAGTGATGCAACACGGTGCGATCTTCGCCGGCTTCGGCGGCCAGGGCATCCTGTTCTCCGGCCACGTCCTGGCCGAGGCGGCGCTGCTCGAGGGCAAGCATGTGACGTGGATGCCGTCGTACGGCCCGGAGATGCGCGGCGGCACGGCATCGTGCACGGTCGTCGTCTCAGACCGCCCGATCGGATCGCCGATCCTGGATCAGGCCGACTCCGTCGTGGCGCTCAACCCGCCCTCACTGGCGCGCTTCGAGGCGACCGTCGCGCCGCATGGTCTGCTGATCGTGAACACGTCCCTGATCGAGGCTGAGCCGACGCGTCACGACATTGAGCTGCTGGCCATGCCGTGCACCGGCATTGCCAGCGAGGTAGGCGACGTCCGCCTCGTGTCGATCGTCGCGCTGGGCGGTCTGCTGGCGGCTCGGCCGGTCGTCCGGCCCGAATCGATCCGCCGCGCGCTCATGGAGATGCTTGGCTCACGCCGGCGCGAGATGCTCGACTCGGACCTGGCCGCCTTTGATCGCGGCTACGAAGCGGCCGCCCCGATCAGCGAGCTGATCACGGCCGTCTACATCTAGGCGGCGCGCAGGCGTTCCCTAGCGAGAGGCCGCCAGCGCCTCACGGCTGAGCTCGAAGGCCGCCTTGTGATCGCCCTGGCCGGCCACGAAGTCGGCCCACTCGGCCAGCACGCGACGCACCACACGCATCCTGTTCTGGGTGCGCGACTCGTCGGCGGCCGCGGCGAACGCCGCCTTGGCCTGTTCGACGTAGCGGGCGCCATCCTTGGTCGCAGCCAGCCCGGCGTACGCGCGTGCCATCGTCAGCTTGGCGTCTGCGTTGGCATAAGGGTTGTCTGTCGCCGTCGCCAGGCGGAGCGTCTCATCAGCGGTTTCCAGCGCTCTGTCGTATTCGCCAAGAGCGATCTCGATCTGCGCCCGTGAGTCGAGTGCGTGAGCCAGCTGGCGGTCGTCGCCCAAGGCAAGGAACCGCGCGACCGAGTCCGATGCCATCTCCTGAGCGCGCGCGATGTTGCCGGTGTGCAGGTGCGCCAGCGCGAGCTCATATTCCAGCCGCGCAAAGTCGAAGCTGGTCTCGACCGCCTTGAACAGGGCGAGGCTGGCGTGCCCGGTGCGAATCGCCGCCTCGTAGTCACCGGTCTCCGTGTAGACGTAGGCGAGGTCGAACAGGTAGTGAGCGCGCCGTCGATCGTCCAGCTCGTCTACAAGACCGCGGATCTGCTCGAGGTAGGACAGCGCCCCGGCGTGATTCGCGTCGCGGGTCTCATTTGCCGCGAGTGCCATCAGCAGCCGAAGTCTGAAGTCGGGCGCAATACGCATGCCCGTCCTGACGCGAGCCAGGATCGCCTGCAGCAACGCCCTGGCGTCGTCGGTGTTGCCCTGCTCGTACATCGCCGCAGAGAGCCAGTAGCTGGCCAGCGCGGCGTCCTCGTGGCGGCCCACTGATTCGAACAGCTCAATCGCCTGCGACGCGTCAGCGGCCGCTTCGCTGACGTGGTCGAGGCGCACGAATGCTTCGGCGCGGCCACGCAGCAGCTCGGCCCGGGTTCCCTTGTCGAGTCCAACGGGATCGACGAGCAGGGCGTCATAGCCGTCCGCCGCGACCTGCCACTTGCCCGCCGCGAGCTGCAGGTCCGCGTCGATGCGCGACCAGGCGGGACGGACGTCAGCCAAGAGCGCGCTGGGCGTCGTGCCGAGGCGCGTGGCAAGGTATTCGAGCGCTGCGACCGAAGGCCGTACCAGGCCGTTCTCAAGCGCGCTGATGTACGCCTTGGTGTAACGGTCGCCAGCGACCTGCTGTTGGGTCATCGCGGAGCGTCGGCGTGCCTCGCGGATGCGCGTTCCCACTCCCGAAGAGACGCGGACCTTTTCGTCAGTTTCCTGCGCTGTGCGCGCTTTGACGGGTGGCATGCCGGTCAGTGTACAGCGGTGCCAAGCGCGGATTGACGGCGCCCAGGATCTCGCCACTGGTCGTATTCAGCCTCTGAGCCAGAAGCATTAGCGCCGACAGCGACGGCACGCACTGACCGCTCTCGACAGCGCTGACGTAGGCGCGGGTGAATGGACGCCCGACGTCGGTCTGCGACATCCGCAGCGCTAATCGTCGTCGGCGCAACTCCTGGCCGAGGCGATGGGCGGACTCCGGGTCGATCCGAGGTTTAGAAATACTTGACATACGCATCGGCAAAACATAGCATCCGACCAATGGGCTCGCCCGGTCGGAAGCTCAACTGCCAGAGCGAGGAGAGGGGAGAACAAGGAGCTCCCCCATGCTTGGTTCACGTCTTCGTCACCTGCCCGCCGGATTGCTGGGCTTGGCTCTTGGCGCCCTGCTCTCGATCGTCAGTGCCGCCGTCGCGCTTGCCGGCGGAGGTCCCTCCTACCCGTAAACAAGCTCTAGTTGCCTCGATCCGACCATTAGCCCCGCTCCCGCTCTGGCTTTCCCGGTCCTTTGTGGTCAACTGATTGAGCACGCGAGTCAACATGATGTTTACAATCAGCAATGACCAGGCCAGCCGGCCAGCGCAATTTCGTCGACGCTTCGCACTCGTCACCGCGGGATCTGCCCGACGGCCGAGCGTCCACCTTCGATGTGCGCCGCTGGCTGGCCGGCCTGGTCAACTGCACCACCGATGAGGTGCGTTTCATGAGTGAGACCGAGCGCCACGACCGGCGCACCGTCACGTACGAATGCAATGGCGAGACGGCCAAAGTGCGCATGGCGCCAGTCGCCGCCGGCGCAGCGTGGGAACTCTTGGCCGAGGCGAACGGCATGGCCGATCGAGTGGTGCTGCCAGCCGGCACGCGCTTCACGTGGCGTCCGCGGCGCACCCAGAGCTAGACGCGCGTCGCGCGCAGACCCTGGCACTGCCCTGACAATTCGGCCGTGACGTGGCGGCCGGAGATCGTCGTTGACCAGGCCCTGGCGGCGAGGCTGGTCCGTGGCCAGTTCCCGCAGTTCGAGCACGTCGACCGGCTGGGAGAGGGCTGGGACTACACGGCGTACCGCGTCGACTCGGACTTCGTCTTCAGGTTTCCGCGGCGCGAGGTCGTGCTGCCCGGCATGGAGCGCGAGATCGCGGCGCTGCCGAGCCTGGAGCTGCCCGTTGCCATCGCTAAGCCGCTCTTCTTCGGTGAGCCTGGTTCCGGTTATCCGTGGCGCTTCTACGGCGCGCGATACATCCCGGGTCGCGAGCCACTCGAGGTTACGGACGAGGTCAGGCGCCGAGTTTCACTGGATCTCGCGCGCACGCTGCGGGCCTTGCACGCTCACGATCCGGCCGACCTTCCCGCGGACGCCAACCGGCGCGCCGACATGACCCGCCGCGTTCCGTGGGCACGCGAAGCGCTGGCGCAGCTCGGGCTCGAGGCGGAGCGGGTTCTCGCGCCGGCGGAGAAGCGCCTATCGAGCCACGCTGCGAGCGTGTTGTGCCACGGCGATCTACACATCAGGCAGCTGCTCGTGGGCGGGACGTTGAACGGGATCATCGACTGGGTCGACGTCTGCCGAGCCGATCCGGGCATCGACCTGTCGCTGCTGTGGAGCTTCGTGCCGCGCGACATGTTCGACGCATTCCTGTCGGAATACGGGCCAGTGACAGAGGAGTCGTTGATCGTCGCGCGCGTCCTGGCGCTCGGGCTGAACGCAACTTTGGCCAACTACGCGCGCGATGTCGGCAACGCCGCCCTCGCGCGCGCCGCGCTCGAGGGCGTACGGCGCGCCGCCGCCAAGTGAGCTGGCCCGGCATTCCGTTCAAGGTGGCACTCAAAGGCGGACCGCCATAAGTTCCTCGGCCGTGGCGTGTATGTACGGCTGGGCACGCGAACTCTCCGTGCTTACCGTGCTCTGACAAGCCGGTGACCGTGCGCGGCCACTGTCAAATCCACCACGACGGCGTCGCTATCGCGCAGTGGGGGCTTCTGAAAGGGGGCGCCACGTGTTGAAGCGCGGTCTGCCTGTCTCAGTCCTTCTCGCGTTGCTGCTCGGCCTTGCCCTTACCGGCAACGTCGCGGCGTCCCACGCCATTGGCCTGGGCACCGCAAGCGCCTTCGCCGTCCTGGGTGGCTCGACCGTGACCAACACCGGGCCGAGCGTCATCAATGGCGACCTTGGTGTCAGCCCCGGCTCAGCCGTCACCGGCTTTCCACCCGGGATCGTCAACGGGACAATCCATGCGGCAGATGGCGTCGCTGCCCAGGCGCAGTCGGACTTGACCACCGCCTACAACAATGCGGCCGGCCAGGCGTGCAACACCAACCTCACCGGCCAGGACCTCGGCGGTTTGACGCTCACGGCGGGCGTGTACTGCTTCAGCAGCTCCGCTGGCCTGACGGGGGCGCTCACCCTCAACGCTAAGGGCGTCTCCGGCGCGCGGTTCATCTTCCAGGTTGGCAGCGCCCTGACGACAGCGTCGTCGAGCACGGTGAACTACATCAACGGCGCGCAGCCGTGCAACGTCTTCTGGCAGATCGGCAGTTCAGCGACGCTTGGTACGGCGACGTCGTTCGTCGGCAACATCATGGCGTTGGCGTCGATAACGATGACGACCGGAGCCACGCTCAAGGGCCGTGCCCTGGCGCGCAATGGCGCGGTCACCCTCGACACGAACGTCATCACCGAAGCCACGTGCGATACCAACGGCGGCAGCGGCGGCAGCGGCGGCAGCGGCGGCAGCAGCGGCAGCAGCGGCGGCTCGATCGGCGGCCCGTGCAATGACCCGGCGTTCTACGGCGTGTTCGACAACACGGCCAGCAATGTGGTGGTCCGGTTCCGCATGAAGTGGACGACCACGACGGGCCTCAAGGTCGCGGCGGTTTACGTCCCGGCCGGCTCGATCTACCGGACCTGGGAACATTGGGCGAAGCCCGGCACCAAGGTCATGGTCAGCTACAAGGATCCCAACAGCGGGAAGTGGATCAACGTCGCGTCGGTGACGTCAGTCCATGGAATGTTCCCACCCTGTGTCTACAAGCACGGGTTCGATACTCCGTAGACGGATCACAGCAACTCGCAGGACAGGACGCCCCGGCTTCGGCCGGGGCGTCTCTTTGCGTCAGGTCGTGAGCGGAATTGGGGTGGCCTATGGGGGTCGAACCCATAACCTTCGGATCCACAGTCCGATGCTCTGCCGGTTGAGCTAAGGCCACC
>Ga0209638_1000090_pt1 | contig 57333 bp, 50 predicted proteins | sample BarGraNGADG00211_FD_184490 | JGI IMG/M metagenome (GOLD analysis project Ga0209638, IMG submission 184490) | Arctic peat soil microbial communities from Barrow, Alaska - Barrow Graham LP Ref core NGADG0002-211 (SPAdes) (version 2) | ecosystem: Environmental > Terrestrial > Soil > Wetlands > Peat... | reverse complement strand
AAAGTGGACGGCATGGACCGGATAGAGTGGTCGACATCAACCGGATAAGGTGGTCGACATGAACCGGATAGAGTGGTCGACATGGACCGGATTACGCATCAGCCATGATAATCTTGCGCCCATTATGTGCCAGACTTGCCAGAAATGGGTCGGTATGGGCGTAATAAATTTTAAGCTGGAGAAAGCCAAATGTCAGAAGAACGTCATGTCGGTACGGTTAAGTGGTTCAATGCAACCAAGGGTTTTGGGTTCATTGGGCGAGAGGACGGCGAGGATGTATTCGTGCACTTCTCCGCCCTCCAAATGGAAGGTTACAAGCGCCTGGAGGAGAATCAGAAAGTTGAGTTTTCAATCGAGCAAGGACCCAAGGGACTCCAGGCGTCCAACGTCGTACCCATCGAGTAGTTGCATCATTTCTGCAGAAGCCGGGTCTCGAAGGGGACCCGGTTTTTATTTCCCAAACAAAATCGAAAAGCCACCAGACCTGTTCATTTCGCCAAATTAGGTTAGGAATGTCAGCTTATGGGTATCCAAATTTCTTTGAGTCGTGAATTTCAACGCCGGGAAGTCCTGGTATCTGGGCATGTTGTTCCAAAGCCAGGACGGTGCGTTCAGTGCGGGATTTGTTCCTTCAATTGTCCAATTGGGATTGATGTGCGCAGACATGCCTGGCTGGGAGAACATATTGAAGCATCCCAGTGTTTGACCTGTGGTGAATGCGTCAGGCGCTGCCCACGTGGAGTATTGAGCTTTGAAAGAACCGAACTGTTCATGAAGGGATTTTAATGAACCGATATGTAATCGTTGGTACTGGCGTGACCGGAGTGACAGCCTTAAATACTTTGCGGACCAATGACCCATCTGCGGAAATCAGCATGGTGGGAGATGACCCGCACGGGTTTTACTCGCGCCCGGGCATAGTTTACTACCTAAACGGTGAGATTCCTGAAAACCAACTCCCGATATTTTCAAAGAAGGATTGGAAACCATTGAACGTACACTTTGTTAAGGGAGTCGCTTCCCGGTTAGACCTCCGAAACCACCTGTTGGAAATCGATTCTTCAAGCGTCTTGAAATACGATCGACTGCTGATAGCAAGCGGATCAACTGCTGTGACACTTACCATTCCAGGAGCCTGTTTGAAGGGAGTAGTTAAACTCGATGATTTTGAAGATACGCGCCACATCATATCATTGGCAAGGCATGCCAATTGCGCTGTTGTGGTCGGAGGGGGGATCATTGCTGTCGAACTGGTGGAAGGTTTGATGGCAAGAGGTCTCAAGGTTCACTATTTCCTGCGCGGGGACCGATACTGGCCCAATGTTTTGGATGAAAAAGAATCCCGTCTGCTCGAGCATCGGCTTGCCGAAGATGGAGTAATTCTCCATTATCAAACAGAAGCCGCGGAGGTGCTCGGTAAACGTGGAAAAGTTGTGGGTGTGCGCACCACCAAGGGCGAAACCATCCGCTGCCAGGTAGTAGCAGTAGGGATCGGCGTGAAGCCACGCATGGAACTAGCGAAATCCGCAGGGCTCGCAACCGACCGGGGAATCCTGACGGATGAAACCCTGCAGACCAGCAGCCCCGATGTCTTCGCGGCCGGGGACGTTTCCCAAGTTCACGATCCCCAAAGTGGGAAATCCATTGTTGATACATTATGGCATCCAGCTCTCGATAAAGGCAAGGTCGCTGCCATCAACATGACCGGTAAGAGGAGCACTTACGTTAGAACCTTAACGACAAATGTTCTTCGCCTAGCAGGTGTATTGACGTCCATCATCGGTGCGGTGGGAAGCGGGGTTGACGACGACCTGGTCAGTGTGGCACGTGGATCGAGCGAGACCTGGCATGAATTACCAAATACCATCTCCCTGGAAAGCAATGGGGATGTGAACCATGTGCGCCTTATGATCGGCGAAAAAAAACTGGTGGGGGCAATTGTAATGGGAGACCAAAAACTATCCGATCCCATACAGGAATTAATTTCTTCGAAAGTTGATATTTCCTCCATACGAAATCTACTCATCCCCGGCGCTCCATTGGGTCAGATAATCATGGATTTCTGGTCGGCTCATAAACTGCCGGTAAGAAGTGCATAGGGCCTCATTTGTTGCAGTCCAGTTGGATCAAGGGATTGGAGTCATACGATTCCTCCCCTCTTAATTGGTACGGCATTTTATTCTGAAGCCTTGCTGAAATAGGAGAACCATTAAAAATACCCGTCTAGGTTGCTTAACTGCTACAGGTGTCATGGCTGCAGTACTAACTCTCCTAATCACTGCAGGGTTCGCTTTAGCATCGGGTGGAATGTTATTCAGCCCCGGCGCCCTCAATGCGCGTATGGGCATTCCCTTGGGCGGCACAGGTTCAAATAATGCACGAGAAGGTGCTCCGCTTGGCGGAGTAAGCTCGCATGCAGAAATTGCAGGCCAATGCGATTTATGCCATGCCACATTCTGGAGTCCGACCACAATGGCGGACAGGTGCGTGGCCTGTCACACCGATGTTGCTGCACAATGGCTTGACCCCGCCACATTGCACGGGACGCTGCGCCAAAATAACCCAGATTTGGCCTGCCGCGATTGCCATCCCGACCACCGGGGTCCAGATTCCCCGTTGGTAGACCTAAGTAAAGCAAGTTTCCCCCACACCACTTTCGGTTTTTTATTAACAGCCCACCAATTTAAAAGTGATGGATCACCATTCAGCTGCAACGATTGTCATGCGAAGGTTTACACAGGGTTCGACCAGAACGCCTGTACCAGCTGCCATTATCAAATAGATGCAACTTTCGTGGCAGGTCATGTGCTTGATTTCGGCATTGACTGCATAGCATGCCATAATGGGGTGGACAACTATGGTCATAATTTCAACCACAACAAGGTAACCTTCAAGTTGACCGGAGGCCATACCCAGGTGGCGTGTGCGAAGTGCCATGTAAATACGCGCACCTTGGCAGACCTTAAGTCAACCCCGCAAGATTGCAAATCCTGTCATGCAGGGAAGGATGTCCACCAAGGGCGCCTTGGAAGCGATTGTGGTTCGTGCCACACAACCGCGGGTTGGACTCCAGCAACTTATGACCACAACCAGTCCGTGTTCAAATTAACCGGACTTCATTCCGATGTTGCCTGTGCGGATTGCCACATCAATCATGTTCTCCAGGGTACTCCCACGGACTGCAATAGCTGTCACGCGCCTAAAGATGTTCACCAGGGTCGTCTTGGGACAGATTGTGGATCCTGCAACACAACCGACGGCTGGACACCAGCCACATATGACCATAATCTGTCGGCATTCAAACTGAGTGGACAACACACAACAACCGCGTGTGCGGACTGCCATGTCAATCAAGTGCTGCAGGGTACACCGACTGACTGCTTTGCATGCCACGCCCAAAAAGACGCCCACAAGGGTGCTCTGGGTAATGCCTGCGGTACCTGCTATAATGCTGCAGCATGGAAACCCGCATCCTACAACCACGACCTGGCAACTTTCAAATTGACGGGGCAACATTCCACTGCCACATGCCTGAGCTGTCATGCCAATAACGTTTATAAAGGCACTCCCGCTGACTGTAATTCCTGCCACGCAGCAAAAGATGTCCATAATGGGAATTTGGGTAAGAATTGTGGTTCCTGCCATTCAACCAACGCGTGGAAACCATCCAGCTACAACCATAACCTGGCAACATTCGCTTTAACCGGGCAACACATTAATACTGGTTGTACAAACTGTCATGCGAATAATGCATTCTGGGGAACTCCAAGCGACTGCAATTCCTGCCATTCTGGGAAGGATACTCATCACGGTCAGTTGGGACCAAATTGCGGACAATGCCACTCAACCAGCGCATGGCTACCTGCAACTTTCAACCATAACGTGTCCAGTTTTAAATTGACCGGTAAACATGCGAACGTTGATTGTACCGGGTGTCACAGCAATAATGTCTTTAAAGGTACTCCCACCAGTTGCAATGCATGCCATGCGGCCCAAGACCCTCACAATGGTCAATTCGGGAGTAACTGCGGGTCCTGCCATACAACCAGCGGCTGGCTCCCGGCAACGTTCGATCACAATCTTTCCTCCTTCAAGTTGACAGGAGCACATACGAGCGTTAATTGTGCCCAATGCCACCCTGGCGGCAACTACAGTAGTGCTTCTTCAACCTGCTCAGCTTGTCATGCTCAGCCAAGTGGTCATTTCGGGACCAATTGCGCACAATGCCACACGACCAGTAATTGGAATGCTTCCTATTCACATACCGGATTTGCATTGACTGGTGCGCATTCGAGCCTGACCTGCACTCAGTGCCACACCGGTAGCGGTTATACGGGGCTTTCGACAGACTGTGCGTCCTGTCATGCTCAACCATCTGGCCATTATGGCACCAACTGTTCGTCATGCCACACCACCAGCAATTGGAATGCTTCCTATTCTCATACCGGGTTCGCATTGACTGGTGCGCATTCAAGCCTCGCCTGCACTCAATGCCACACCGGCAGCGGATACACGGGGCTTTCGACAGACTGCGCGTCCTGTCATGCTTAGCCGTCTGGCCATTATGGCACCAATTGTTCTTCATGCCACACCACCAGCAATTGGAACGCCTCCTATTCACATACGATTTTCCCGCTAACCGGCGCACACTCCAGCCTAGCTTGCACACAGTGTCATACCGGGAGCGGTTATACGGGGCTTTCAACAGACTGTGCGTCCTGCCATGCTCAACCATCTGGCCATTATGGTACCAACTGTTCATCCTGCCACACGACCAGCAATTGGAACTCAACTTTCTCTCACCCAAATTCTTGTGGCGGAAGCTGCACCAGTCACCATCGAGCCACCTGCGCTGATTGTCACCCCAGCAGCAACTATTCCACTTCCGATTGTCGAAAATGCCATGACAGCAACAATCCCAGAGGCTAGGGTCTTCCGGAAGATGTATTTGCTGTAATTCCTAACTGATTGATACGGTAAAATTACAAATACGAGATTGACTGACCTCATCCGGTCGGACAACAGGGAAAGTTATGGAGGATATTTATGACGCATTACATGACACGATATAGTGGGAACCGGGGATTATGGTTGTCTTTTTTGGCCGCCATTCTCATCAGCGCAATTTATGCTGTTGTCGTCTTTTTTACCAGAGCGATTCCTCCTGCGGGTGCATTATTTGGTCACCTGCTGGGAATTGTTGGTTTTATTCTCATGCTGATGACCGAAATCCTGTATTCCATCCGCAAGCGAAGCCGGTCGGCTCGGTGGGGAAGCATGGCCTCATGGCTCCAATTCCACATTTTCACCGGCCTGGTTGGACCCTTCATGGTCCTGCTGCACTCCTCCTGGAAGTTCAACGGCCTGGCAGGAGCCACCACCCTTTTAACCATCCTTATCGTAATCAGTGGGTTTATCGGACGATATATCTACACCCAGATCCCGCGCTCACTGGAGGGGGTTGAGATTGAGACGACCGCCGGACAGTCCCAGGCTTCAGGCCTCGCACGCGCTCGACGTTTACTTGCGATCTGGCACATCATCCACATACCGATCGGGATGGCCCTCTTCGTAGCAGCATTCATTCATATCGGGGCGGCGTTGTATTATGCTACATTGCTGAAATAGGTAATTGATAAAAAATACCCAATTGGGTTTCTTTACTGTTTCCGGTATCATTGCTGCCGTCCTTACCATCCTAATAGTGGCGGTGTTTGCGTTAACGTCGGGAGGGATGTTGTTCAGTCCAGGCGCTCTCAATGCCCGGACCGGTATCGCATTGGGCGGCGTGGGTTCAAATAACGCACGTGCGGGAGCTCCCCTTGGCGGGGTGAGTTCGCACGCGGAAATTGCGGGTAAATGCAACCTGTGTCACGTCCCATTCTGGAGTTCATCCACGATGGCCGACCAATGCCTGGTTTGTCATAAAGATGTAGCCGTTCAACTACTAGTCCCGACACCTCTGCACGGGACTCTCCACCAGGAATATCCCAGCCTGACCTGCAGCAACTGCCACCCTGACCACCGTGGTCCAACCCACCTCTTACTGACCTTAGCAGCATAGGTTTTTCCCACAATTCGTTCGGCTTTTTATTAACCACTCACCAGGTTAAAAGCGATGGGTCGCCATTCATTTGTGTCGATTGCCATACCCAGAACTACACCAGTTATGACCAGAGCAATTGCAGCACTTGTCATGCCCAAATTGATGCCAGTTTTACTCAAAGCCACGTCAAGGATTTCGGGGCAAATTGTCTGGCATGTCATGATGGAGTGGATACTTTCGGTCATAATTTCGATCACAATTCCGTCACATTCCAGTTGACAGGGAATCATGCTCAAGTGGCATGTGGGCAGTGCCATATTAATGACAAAACCCTGGCAGATCTCAAATCCACACCGCAAGACTGCGTTTCCTGTCATTCAGCGAAAGATGTACACTGGGGCCGGCTCGGCCCAGATTGCGGGGCGTGCCATACCAACACCGGCTGGGTGCCTGCCGCATGTAATCACGATCTGGCTGCCTTCAAATTGAACGGACAACATTTAATCGTAAGTTGCGGGGATTGTCATGTCAACCATGTTCTCCAGGGAACACCGACCACATGCAGTGCCTGCCATCAAGATAAAGATGTTCACCAAGGCCGACTTGGGGCCGCTTGCGATTCATGCCATACCACCCATGGTTGGACACCCGCAACATATGACCACAACCTGTCTGCTTTTAAACTGACAGGACTACATACTACAACAGCTTGCGCGAATTGCCATATCAATCACGTGCTGCAAGGTACGCCGACCGGCTGTTATACATGCCACGTTTCACAAGACAAGCATAATGGCCAGTTCGGTAGTGACTGCGGTACCTGCCATTCAACAGGAGGCTGGCTGCCAGCATCATTCGACCATCCCCGCTTTGGGTTTACTTTAACCGGTGCTCACGCACCTTTAAATTGTGCGCAATGTCATTCAGGGGGCAGTTACACTGGATTATCGACCGCCTGTGTTGCCTGCCACGGCGAACCACCCGTGCATGCTGGAATGTTCGGGACAAACTGCGCACAATGCCACAATACCAGCAATTGGACCGCTTCCTTTTCCCATTCAAACTTCCCAATGGATGGCGCACATGCCAACCTAGCGTGTTCACAATGTCATTCCAGTGGAAGTTTTGGGGGCCTTTCAGCAGATTGCGCTTCCTGTCACGCGGAACCATCGGGGCATTACGGCTCTAACTGTTCATCCTGCCACAGTACCAGCAACTGGAATGCATCTTTCGCACATCCCAACTCATGCGGTGGCAGTTGCCTCAATCACCACCGGGCGACCTGTGCCGATTGTCACCCAAGTGGCAGTTATTCTTCATCAGATTGTCGTAAATGCCATGACAGCAACAACCCAAATGGTGGCTGAAGAATAAGCATATCCAGATCGAAGACCCCTTTTTATTTCCCTTGCCTGGGAAATAAAGAAATAAATATACAAGCCGGCTTCCACGAGCCGGCTTGTTTCATTACAATAAGAATGAGTCGTTTTATTGCAGCGGAATATTTACAGTCTCAGCTTTTGTTTCCGCAGCTGAAGATGTCTCAGACGGTGGAGGTTGATTACGGTTATGCTCGATATTTATAATCGCCGGAATGGAAAAGACAACCAGGGTAACAATAATGCACAATCCACCCCCAATAAGGTACCAAATTCGAACTCCCAGCCAGTCTGAAATAAGCCCAGCCACCATCAAGCTGAGAGGCATCATAGCTGTGGCGCCGGCATTTATTAGGGAGAAGACACGTCCCTGCATATCCGGTTCGATCGCCGTCTGGAAAATTGCGGTCAACGGGCCATTGGCAAACACTTGAGTCACACCAATTACAAAGTTGGCTACGAGAACCAGGAGGAACAAATTGGATGGTGCAGCGCCAATCAGGATAACCCCCGCGCCGATGCCGATGACTCCAGTAAGGGAGGTGATTATTTTCCGTTTAAATCCCCCCAGGCGCTGAGTACCAGTCCACCTGCAATGACACCTGCAATGACACCTACACCGAAGACGGTCTCCGTCCAGCCAAGTTCGGCCACCCCTTTCCCGAAAACTTTTGTAATTACGAGGGGGTAAGGGAACTGCTGGGAATAAGCAAAAAATTGAGCATCATTGCCAATAGAATCAGCCCGAGAAGTCCTGGCCATTTCACCACATAAGTGAAACCTGCGCGCAGATCGTGCCAATAAGTAGTTCGATTTATCGAACCATTTGCCTGGGCGATCTGTCTGGGTGGATTGGGTATGGAAAGAACCAATAATGGTAAAACCACCAGAGCTGCCGTCCCAATGTCGATTGCCAGCACACTTTGCATGGGTAACAAACCAATGAGCAGTGCTCCAAGCGGTGGGGCAAAAATACTAAGCACGCCTTGAAGGGTCTGGTTCAACCCGGAGAGACGCGCCAAATGTTTTTTAGGTACCATCAATGAAGTGGAAGCAGTCATGGCAGGACTGTGGAAGGCTCCACCGAGCGATCTAATTAACAAAATTAAATATACCTGCCAGACACTAACATTACCAGCCGCGAAAAGGAGAATAAGAACGCCCGTAGCGACCGCAATTCCCGTGTCAGCGATGATCATTATGAGGCGCCGGTTCCAACGATCGACTAATGTACCAACGAAGGGACCCAGCAGGATTTGCGGGAGGAGGGCAACCAGCGTGGCAGTAGCCAATACGGTGGCTGAACCAGTTGTCTTTGTCATCCACCAAACCAATGCAAATTGAACCAATGCTGAACCGATCAGCGAGAATGCCTGCCCGGTCCAGATTGTAAAGAATTTGGGTGCCCAGCGCTCTGGGGTGGGGGAAGAAGAAAAGGGGGTAAATACAGGATTTTCCATTATTATTTCCAATTCTTAAGGGGGTTATTAATAAACCAAGCCATGAGAAATCATAACTAGATTTTTCGGGAATTTTTCTTCATATATTCCAAAAGCATCCAGATCATTTTATCCGATCGATAAGTGCAGCTTTGACCTCATCGCTGGCATGGAAAATGCCTCGCACTTGAATGGATTCGACGACTTCCTTTGCAAGCTGGGGGGAGATATCATCAGCGAGATGCAGGTACCCTAGGATGGTCATCTTGACCTTCTCACCCTTTGACCGATATTTTTCCAGTGCAGCCTTGTTATAAATTATCGCTCCGATCACATACGAATTACGAGTCACCGACTGCTGGATTTCCAGATCGTGTTTATCCAGGAGGTTGCGGATGGCAGTTCGAATGAAATCGGTCCTGTTGGAGAAGAGACCTTCCTGAACAAGAAGATCAATCTTCCCAAGATCCACCGCTGATATATTAATTGTGATTTTTTCAGAATCTGGCATTATGCACTCTCCTTACCATCCACATGGATGGCTTATGGATGATATTTTTGCATTATAGCCAATTCGTTCGAGGTGTCAAGAGGATAAACATCTATTTACCGCCCTTCAGGATGACATAGAACTCGCACGGGGAGAATTTTCCCATTGATCACCTTACTGGGAAGCAGAAATCATACAAAAAATATATACACAATGAATGAAACGTCTTAGGAAATAGAGAGGGATTTTACGGAGGTGATAGAGATATAATCGCCCTGTATCTTTACGGGTAAGTTGAGAATTTGTATCAAAAAAACTTGCATGCAATCGCGTTGCCCTGGAAAACCGATATAGCCTGAATCCAAACAATAGCGTTAATCAGATCCAACCTGCCGGAAATGTACCGCTACTTAAACCCGATTTCCAGCCGGTCGGGTCCACCGGAACCATATGAATAATAAGAAAAGGATCTTTGACTAATGCCCGATTTCGAAAATTACCTCTCTCCTTTCACCTGGCGCTACGGCAGCGTCGAAATGCGAAGCCTTTGGAGTGAATCCAACAAGCGTTTGATATGGAGACAGCTTTGGGTGGCATTAGCGGAAGTCCAGTGCGAATTTGGACTAGTTAAACCCGAGCAGGTCACAGACTTGCGACAACATATGGCTGAAATCAATATTCCACATGCGCTGGAAATCGAGGCCGAAATTCAACACGACCTGATGGCCGAACTAAAAACATTTGCAGGCCAAAGCCCGATTGGCGGCGGGATCCTGCATTATGGAGCCACGTCATCGGATATCGAAGATAATACCGATGCCCTACGCCTGCGAGCTGGACTTGAGATCCTACTCAAAAGTCTGTCGACCCTTTTGGAGAGTATGGTCGCGCTTATTACAAAATGGGCCGATATCCCAGTGATGGCTTATACCCACATACAACCAGCCGAACCAACGACTCTTGGTTACCGACTGGCGCTCTATGGACAGGATTTATTGCATGATTACCAACTAATCATTGACCTGGTAAATGGAATTATGGGGAAAGGATTCAAAGGCGCCGTTGGTACTTCGGCGGCTTATGCTGAAATCCTCGGCATAGAAAACCTAACTGAATTCGAAATAAAGCTATCGGAAAAACTGGAACTGAGATTTTATTCGATTGCTTCACAGGTATATCCCCGAAAACAGGATTACGATATTGTTTCAGCACTGGCAGGATTAGGTGCTTCACTCCATAAGCTAGCCTTCGATATTCGCCTTTTGCAATCCCCATCCATTGGCGAGCTCGCCGAACCGTTTGGAGAGAGTCAGATCGGGTCATCGGCCATGCCGTTCAAACGCAATCCGATCCAGTCGGAAAAAATAAACTCCCTGGCGCGCTACCTGGCAACACTGCCGCGCATTGCTTGGGATAATGCAGCAAATTCGCTCCTAGAGCGGACCCTGGACGATTCTGCCAACCGAAGGATCCTGCTCCCCGAAGCTTGTCTTACGGCAGACGAAATGCTTCTGACTGCAAACAAAATTATCTCCAAACTGCAAATTGACGAGGCTGCGATTGCTCGAAACCTTGCCACTTATGGACCTTTCGCAGCAACTGAGAGGTTGCTAATGGCGTTAGTCAAGGCTGGGGCCGATCGACAGGAAATGCACGCCTGTTTACGTTCGCATGCATTAAAGGCCTGGCAGACTCTAAAGCTGGGCGTCGACAATCCGTTAATTGAAGATATTTGTATGGATGTAAAATTTGCAGAATACCTGTCAAACCAAGATATTCGGCAATTAATGGAAGCGAAATCACAAATTGGGGATGCACCGGAGAGGGCGCGACGGCTGGCAAATGAGATCAAGGAGATTGTTAATATTAAAACGGGGTAAAAGACAGAGCCGTCCAGTGGGCTGTTCTATCATCTACGGGAAGTTTTATTCTTTGCCGCTGCAGATCGTGGGGAAGAATCCGGGTCTGATTGGCCAGGTAGAAGCGGAATGACACTCAAAACGATGAATAACGCAGACAAGATCAGAATGACAATAATCGTGAACGGGGACATATGGTTCTCCTTGCAATTGGATACATATACCTGTACGCTTAAATCTCGGTTTTGGTTTCCTGAATAATTAAACACGTTCAGCTGCGAATCGTTGCTTACAGGAATCGCACAAAAAGCGCACTGTCTATCGCGAGTGCGCTTGAAGTGAATATTTGGACAAAGCAGTGCTATTTACGAATTTGTGTACCGGGTTATAAAGAGAGTCAAGCCGGAAATACCCAGCCAACTCTTTTCGACACCCAACTCAACGAGTTGGGGAGGGTTCAGCTTCAAAATCCCATCGCAGTGAACATCTCATCGTTTGTCGGGAATTTGTATTCTTCAACACTCCGCGTCTGCGCCTCTGTTTTTTCAACCTCTTCCAACTTGGCTAAATGGAGTTTATCCACGAGTTGTTCGTGTGTTTCAGCGAGGCGTTGCTCGAATTTCTCCAAAACATTTTCCAAGTCACGCATGGGCGTTTGGGTCTCCAAATATGCCAGCATTGCTTCCGCCGCGTTCTCGCCATCTTTGCGGGCATATCCGACCAAGCCGGTGCTCGCCTGTCGAGCCCAACCAGCCAGGAATACTCGCTCCATCGGCAAGTTTGAATCCGGGTTGAAAGCTTCATAGGATAATTTGTCCACAGGGTAACGCGGAACCTTTACAGTCACATAAGAATCGTTGTATATGGGAACACAAAAATCCTTATCCACGGTATCCCCTATGGCGAAAATAATCGTGTCAGCGTCGACTTGTCGGGTGTTGCCAGTGCCGCGTGCTTTGACATTACCATCAGCAGCCACGAGGGTATTTTCCTCAACTTTGAGCCCTGATACGCCATTGATCCAATCACCAGTTACCCTTACCGGAGTTGCCAGGAATTCGAAGCGGAAGCTCGTTTGGGAGATGGGCGGAAGTGCCTTGGGTAATGCATCAGAAAATGCTGCTTTAGCTGAAACCGGATCCTGCCCTGCAGACTGCATGATTGAAGCCACGCGGGCAAATTCCGCATCCAGCAAAGGCAAATCAAGGTTGGAGGCCACGCTTTCCATTTCCTTGCGAGTAAATTTCACATCGGCCGGACCACGCCGGACGACCGCAACCACTTCATCCGCTTTACAAACACGGATGAGGTAGTGGGCAACATCCATCATCACATTTCCAGCGCCAACAATAACAACACGCTTGCCGAGTAGATATTTTTTTTCACTAAATGGAGGTAACAAGTTGTAGTGAAACACTATATTTTTTGCGTGATAAACACCGGGAAGGTTTTCTCCCGGCAGACGGAGCCACTTTGTCCCCTGAGCGCCAGTGGTTACAAGTACAGCCTGGAAACCTGATTCAAGCAGATCCTCCAGAACGATATTCCCCCCACAACAAACAGTCACATTCCCATAATAATCGATTCGTGGATTGGATAAGATCAGTTTAAACTGGTTGCGCAAACCAAGTTTCATTTTGTATTTGTCCCAATAAATCCCATACTCGGCAAGTCCGCCTGGTTTAATATCCCGATTGAACAGCACCACGCGCGCCCCACCTTCTGCCAACTTTTTGGCGGCGAACAAGCCAGCAGGTCCGGCACCAATGACTGCCACCATCCATTTTAAATCAACCATCCATGATCTCCTGATAAGAATGAAGGAATTATAGCCGTTGGTTAACTGACAGGCAAGAAAAAAGTTGTTCCAAAATTTCGCCTCTCAAAACTCCCGATTTCTCAAACTCTATGCTATATTTATATATATATCAGGAGGAACAAAATCATGTCTTCATTAAATGTCAACGATTCACCCGAAGAGGATCAAAACAAACCGGAACCTGATGAGGAATCCCAACCAGCATTTGAACCAAAGCGGATCATCCATCTCTCCAAGCCACTCACCGACATCGGTGAGAAGCCCTCATGGCTCGGGACAATTTTCCGACATAAAATCGACTCAGATTCCATGGATAATGATGAAGACGAAGGCGAAGGCGAGGACGAACCAACCATTCAACCCGATCCATATTCCGAGCCTAGCGAACCCGAAAGCACTCCAACGCGCGGCGACCGAACAATTCCAGATCTATCAGACAAAAAAATCAACCCGGGTCTGCGGTTGCGCGCCCTATTATCAGGCGGAAAAACCCCCCCTGCTCAAGTCCCTGAGAGTGAAACCCAGCCACCCACCAAGCAGACCGGACCGCGTCTCGTATATTTGTATTTCGCAGTGGGGATATCGCTCCTTGCAAACGCCATCCTGGTGATTGCACTTATTATGATGTCTGGCCGAATTAATTCCTTAAAGACGAATATGAACGGCCTGCTCAGTGGACTCTATGGAAATTTCAACGGATTGGACACCGCCAGTATCAGCACAACCATTACCGTGCAAACGCAGGTCCCGATGAATTTCACTCTACCGATCCAGCAAAACACGGATGTGTTGCTCACAGAAAACCTTGCCATCCCGCATGCCTATGTAGTCATCAACTCAGGCGGGCTCTCTATCAATGCACCAGCAAGTATCACCCTGCCAGCCGGAACAAACCTGCCGGTGGCTCTGAATGTTGCTGTTCCCGTGCAGGTGAGCATTCCGCTAACATTGCAGATCCCCGTGAACATTCCCCTTTCCCAGACCGGTTTACATCAACCGTTAATCGGCTTGCAGGAGACTGTCCGGTCGTATTATTGTCAGATCGATAAGAATGCCCAGGATTCTCAAGGCATTTACCTATGCCAAAACAGTAATAATTCCACGCCCACTCCATAACCGATGACCAAAATTTACAGTAAGACGGTCCTGGAAAATGGTCTTAATGTGCTGTTAAAAGAAATCCATACTGCACCGCTGGTCAGTTCCTGGATCTGGTACCGGGTGGGATCGCGTGATGAAATTACCGGTCACACCGGCATCTCGCATTGGTGCGAGCATATGCAATTCAAGGGGACTCCTAAATTCCCATCCAACTTATTAGAGCGTGCAGTCGCCAGGGATGGCGGCATGTGGAATGCGTTCACCTATTTCGACTGGACAACCTTTTTCGAGACCATGCCTGCTGACAAGATCGACCTCGGGCTGCGAATTGAAGCCGACCGGATGATCAACAGCGTGTTCGATGAAAAAGAAATTGCATCCGAGCGGACAGTCGTCATTTCCGAACGGGAAGGGAGTGAAAACGATCCTTCGTTCCTGTTGGGAGAGGCCGTCCAGAATGCAGCCTTCCGCACACATCCATATCACCACGAAATCATCGGTGACCTGCCAGACTTAAAGTCGATGAGCCGTGACGATCTTTACAATCATTACCGGACATTCTACGCACCCAACAATGCCATTTTAAGCGTTGCGGGAGATTTCAAAACGACAGAAATGCTAGCAAATATCCGGGATATCTATGGCAAAATTCCCATGGGGGCCGCTCCACCCCGGATAACCCGCCCAGAACCCGCAGCGATTGGAGAACATCGGTTGACAGTGGAAGGACCAGGGGAGACCACTTACCTGGATATTTCCTACCATGCCCCGGCAGCCAATGATTTGGAATTCTTCCCTGTCACCGTATTAGACAGCCTCCTGGCAGGACCGAGTAGTTTAAACATGTTTGGCGGTGGGGGTACCTCGAACAAAACATCGCGCCTTTATCGAGCCCTGGTGGAAAAAGAACTGGCGGTGTCTGTCGGCGGCGGGTTGGCAGCAACAGCTGATCCATTCTTGTACAGCGTTGTCATTACGCTAAACCCAAAACGAAAACCGGAAGAAGCTCTGGCTGCCTTCGATGTTGAAATCAAGCGCCTCCAGGACGAGCTCATCCCGCTGAACGAAATCACACGTGCCATCAAACAGGCACGCGCTTTATTTGCTTATGGTTCAGAGAACATTACGAACCAGGCATTCTGGCTGGGACACGCAGAAATGTTCGCAGGGTATGATTGGTTCTTGACCTACCTGGATAAACTCGCAAAAGTCACTCCCGCAGAGTTACAAAAAATTGCCCGGAAATATTTCCGTCCCCAAAACCGGGTAGTGGGCACCTATATCCCAAGAGGTGAAGAGGTGCGAGTATGAAAGCAATTTTCCAGAACTCTCTTCCAGGTCCAGACGATATAACCAGGGACATCCTCCCGAATGGGATTACTGTGCTTGCACGCACAAACTTCAACAGCCCGTCGGTGGTCATCGGCGGGTACCTCCCGTGCGGCAGCCTGTTCGACACAGACGATAAACTAGGCCTTGCAGACTTCACTGCAAGCGGTTTGCTGCGGGGCAGTGAGAAGCGGGATTTTCAAAAAATCTTCGATGAGCTCGAATCTGCGGGTGCCAGCCTGTCCTTCAGCGCGGGAGGTCATACTGCGGGGTTTTCTGGCCGCTGCCTTGCTGAGGACCTGCCACTCCTGCTTGAACTTCTGGCCGATGCCCTGCGCCGACCAGTCTTTCCGAAAGAACAAGTGGAACGGCTACGCGCGCAATCGCTAACCGGATTGTCCATACGAGGCCAGGATACTGCAGGAATGGCTTCCCTGACGTTTGACCAGATCGTTTTCGAAGGTCATCCATATGCCCGTCCAGATGACGGATGGCCTGAGACAATCAAAGCCATTAAGCGAAATGACCTCGCAGACTTTCACCAAACTCATTATGGGCCACGCGGCCTAGTTCTGGCAATCGTCGGATCGGTGGATCCGAAAACCATCGCCATACAAGTTACCAAAGAGTTGGGTGACTGGACCAACTCTTCACAGCCAGAAATCCCGGCATTGCCTGCACTCAAACCTTTGAAAAAGTTCGTCACGCGCAAGGTCAAAATCCCAGGCAAGTCCCAATCGGACCTGGTTATAGGAACCTCTGGTCCCCGCCGCAAAGATCCCGAATTTATGCCTGCCTCACTGGGGAATTCGGTTCTTGGTCAATTTGGCATGGCGGGGCGAATCGGGGAAGTGGTTCGTGAAAAATCTGGCCTGGCATACTATGCCTCGTCATCTCTAAGCGCTGGAATCGGGCCGGGATCATGGGATGTAAGTGCAGGGGTCAATCCAGCAAACGTTCAAAAAGCGCGTGACCTTATCTGCAAAGAAATTGAACGCTTTGTCGAGAAGGGTGTAACCATACAGGAATTATCAGACAGCCAATCCAATTTTGTCGGCCGGCTGCCGCTCTCTTTGGAATCCAATGCCGGAGTGGTTAGTGCACTGCTGAATATTGAACGTTTTGACCTAGGATTGGATTATTACCGCCGTTACCCGAACCTAGTCCAGTCGGTTACACCAGAAGAAGTATTATCAGCAGCTAAAAAATACCTGCATCCTGATAAGCTGGCAGTAGCAATTGCAGGATCATGAGAAGATATTTTGTGACATTCTCATTAACAAGCCACGAATGATATTGAAAACCGGAATTGACATCATAGAGATCCCGCGCATCCAAGCTGCGCTTGACCGGCACGGCGATCGTTTCCAGCAACGGGTCTTCACTAAAACCGAGATTGCTGAGTGTCACGGACGTGCGGACGCGCTTGGATTGAGATTCGCAGCCAAGGAAGCAACCACAAAGGCGCTGGGAACCGGTATCGGACCGGTGAGTTGGCGTGAAGTGGAGACGCTACATAAGCGAAGCGGGGAACCATATCTCGTCCTGCATGGTCGGGCAGAATTGATTGCGAAGTATCTGGGGTTGACCACCTGGGCGGTCAGCCTGAGTCACAGCCAGGAAAACGCAATTGCAGTAGTAGTGGCAACAGGGGAATAAATAAGTGTCTCCACTGTTTATCTGTGGAGACACTTTGATTCCCGGATGATCAACTGGACCATATTCCTACAGCTTAGTCTTTATCCTCACAACCAATCCAAAGATGACCTGGCAGGATAGCACGGCGCGGACGAATTGTGACCTTTTCAGCGTTTCCCATGACCAGATCAGGTGGTCCGTTTATCATGGAAGGGTGAACCAGACAAAGGTCCGGAACAACCCCATATTTCATCCGATAATGATCGGCCACACGTGCGACCTTTGCTGCGATGACAGTATGCGGGTCGTTGTCAAACCATAACATTCCAACTTCCATAAAAACCTTTTATAGATTTGAAGATAAATCCTGACTAATATACGGAAGGTAACCGGAATTTCAGCCAGTAATCCTGTCGCCATAAGCCGTATTGCCCCGTTTGCGTCAGTCCCGCAAGATCAATTTCCGGGTCGTCCACCAAAAGATGGGCGGTTTGAGGGCGTTTAACCCGCCCAAAAATGCGCGTCTAGAAATATCCCAACCATGAGTCGGGATCAAGCAACCGCCCGGGGTTAATCGATACAACCGGCCAAACCTGCCGACGGGGACCATACGTCAGCAACCACCGCAAATCGTGCAGGTCATGAAAACCATTCACTGTCATCAGGTCAAGACCGTCCACCATGACGACCACCACCTGACGGGTACGGGGGAGAACTTCCGTCCATGAAACGAGTTGCGAAAGGAAGCGGCGCGCGGCTGCGTGATAAGCAGGCCAGATCCCCAAGCAATTAGACAATACTTCAAGCTCCGCCCATTCCTCGGGGAAGGGAGTAAGCACTCCAAAAAGGATTTCCCCGGGATCCTGGAGATCGGAGCAATGCGTGAGAGACTGGAGAAAGGCCGTTTTACCACTTCCTCCATCTCCTGCCACCAGCAATGGACCAGGAGCCGGGTTGTATAGGTCAACCAGGATTGGAAGTCCATTTTCGGCTATGCCAAGCTGAAAAGATCCATGCAAAAGCGGGAAAGTTGCCCGAATAGGAGGCGTTCCCAGAGTGGAAATTGCATCACCGAAAGGCAAGTACAGCGCACCAGGGTGCAATCCAGTCGTAATATCCTGAAGTGTTTGTTGAGATAAAGAGATTTGGTCAATTGAGGACATATGACACCTTTTTTTCAATCGTTTCTGAGGAACGAATACCCTTAGAATAGTCGGGGTTTAGAACTCATGTTCTAGTCCTATAGTAGCACATCTGTTCTGGGGTGTCAAGGGAAGGCAGCGCTCTTTTCCAAATTCCCCAAAATAAAAGACGGCAGGAAATTCCTGCCGTCCCGACCCAGTATTGGTCTTTTACTTCCTGACCTCTTCCTTTTCCTTTTCCTTCTTTACCTTCCCCTCTTTCGTCTTGAATTCCAAACCACTATCGTCAGCGCAGGTATCAACCTGCACGGACGAACCACTGGGAATTTTCCCACCCAACAATTCCACAGAAAGGGGACTCTCGACAAATTTCTGCAAGGCACGTCGCAACGGACGGGCACCAAAAGCGGGGTCATAGCCGGTTTTTGCCAACCATTTGCGGGCTGAGGCACTCAATTCAACCTTGACGCCAAAATCGGTGAGACGGTCCTGGATTTCCTTCATTTGAAGAGTAACAATCTTCTCCATCTGCTCAATCGTCAACGGCGAAAACATGATGATCTCGTCAATACGGTTTAGGAACTCGGGGCGGAAGGTGCCTTTCAGCGCCTTCTCAATTTTTTCATGATTCTTGCGGTCTTCGTCAGTTATTGTCGGTTGGAGGAAGCCCAAGGTGCCACCTTTGCTCACATATTCAGTACCCAAGTTCGAGGTCATAATGAGGACCGTATTGCGGAAGTCGACAACATTACCCTGACCATCGGTCATGCGACCATCGTCAAGGATCTGCAGAAGAGCGTTCCATACTTCCGGATGGGCCTTCTCGATCTCGTCAAATAACAACACCCGGTAGGGCCGACGCCTGACGGCTTCTGTCAACTGACCACCCTCTTCATAACCAACGTATCCGGGGGGGGCACCGAACAAGCGCGATACTGTATGTTGTTCACGATATTCTGACATGTCGATCCGCACCAGAGCTTCTTCATCGTCGAACATGAACCAAGCCAGGGCTTTTGCCAACTCGGTTTTACCTACACCCGATGGACCAATAAAGATAAACGAGCCAATAGGCCTGGACGGGTCTTTCAGACCTGAACGGGCGCGCCGGATGGCATCCGAGATGGCATGAATGGCTTCATCCTGACCGATAATGCGCTCATGCAGGCGCTCTTCCATTTGCAGAAGTTTCGCGGACTCGGTTTCCATCATCTGATTAACCGGGATGCCGGTCCACTGTTGGACGACTTCAGCAATATCATTCACGTCGACTACTTCATCAAGATGGTGCTCGGATTCCCACTTATCACGCTTTTCCTTGAATTCACCCTCCAACCGCAAGCGGTTGACCTTGATCTCGGCAGCATGCTGGTAATCGCGGGCATTTGAGGCAGCATTTTCCTCGGCCTGCAAATGGTCAATTTCCGTTTTAGCAGCTTTTAAATCTTCAGGTAATGAGTAGAGCGCCACACGCAATTTTGCAGCGGATTCATCCATCAGGTCAATTGCCTTGTCAGGTAAATGACGGTCAGTAACATAACGGTCAGCGAAGCGAGCAGCCGCCACCAGGGCCTCATCCGAAAAACGAACTTTGTGGTGCGCCTCATAACGATCGCGCAGACCCTGAAGCATTTTGATCGTGTCGTCGACACTCGGTTCTTCAACGTAAACGGGAGCGAAACGGCGCTCGAGAGCAGCATCCTTTTCGATATATTTGTGGTACTCATCCAAAGTTGTGGCGCCTATACACTGCAACTCGCCACGTGCCAGGGCAGGTTTAAGCATATTTGAAGCATCCATGGCGCCCTGTGCCGCCCCTGCCCCCACCACGGTATGCAGTTCATCAATCATCAGGATGACTTCCCCCGCGGAGCGTTGGACGTCTTCGATAGCAGATTTTAAGCGTTCCTCGAACTCACCGCGGAAGCGCGAGCCTGCAATCATTGCACCCAAATCGAGAGAAACGACGCGTTTCCCTGATAAAATCTCTGGCACATCGTTGGAAGCAATTTTTTGTGCAAGGCCCTCGACAATAGCAGTCTTACCGACGCCTGCCTCTCCGATCAAAACCGGGTTGTTCTTGGTGCGCCGAGAAAGGATCTGGATGACACGCATGATCTCGTTATCGCGGCCGATGACAGGATCCAGTTTTCCTTCGCGGGCAAGCTGGGTCAGGTCGCGTGAATATTTCTCCAAGGTGCGGTATCTTGTCTCGGCCTGGGGATCGGTAACGCGCTGTCCGCCCCGTAATTGCATGATGGAATCAAGCACCCGTTCACGAGTAAGACCAGCTCCTTCCAGAATCCGCGCAGCGGAAGTGTTCCGTTCGCTCATGATAGCCAGGAAAATGTGTTCGGTGGAGATATATTCGTCCTTCAAGCGGTTGGCTTCTTCATTGGCAAGGTCGATAATCCGCTTAACGCGTGGAGTAATGAAAATCTGTCCCGCTCCACCCCCAAATATATTGGCTTTAGGAGTCATGCGCAAAGTCTGATCGAGACGTTCGGTCAATGCCTGAGCGTTTACGCTCAGGTTTTCAAGAATTTGCGGAATCACCCCGCCAGGCTGCTCGATTAGCGCCAGCAGGATGTGTTCGGTATCAATCTGGTTGTGACCGTAGCGTTGGATGATCTCAGCAGCGCGCTGGGCGGCTTCCTGTGCCCGTTCAGTAAATCGGTCAAATCGCATCATAGGTTTCTGTCCTTTTATCACTCGTTGCGGTAATACTTAATACTTGCTTGAATAAAATGGCCCAAATTGGGGGTTTCTGGTTCGGAATTACTGGTAATACCCTATTAGCATACAAGCAATGGAAGGATTATAACAAAAGGAAATCAACAAATCAGCTACAGGTCATTAGAATTCTATATGAGTCTTTGATATTTACCTACATTTTTTTCCATTCAGTTTATTTAACCATTTGGCACAATTGGTGTCCATCCCCGAGAGATAAGAGTTGCTTAAAAAGTAATTTTGCGCTTATAGTGCACTAAAATAAGTCCAGGAAGCCCCAAACATAAGGCAAAATCCATTCCCCGGTTATCTGATCGGAGGAAAATTAATATCCGATTACAACCCCTCTCCTGAGCAAAGAGGGGTTGTATAATACTCGAATGACTTCCATCGCAATCCCCATGTCTGCTCAAACCCCGCAACTACGTGCCCTAAATATCGTGCATGACCTGCCCGGTGTGGCAGATCTCGTGGAAAAATGCTTTGCGGACACCATGGACGCTGATGGAAGAAACTACATCCAACAAATGCGCCACGCAGGGCAGGATAATGTCTTTTTACGGTGGGCGAGCAATGCGGTGGAAACGGTCTCCATGCCGCTCTCTGGATACGTCTGGGAAGAAAACGGGGAAATCATCGGGAATGTCAGCCTAATCCCCCACCGGCGGGGACGGAAAAAATACTACCTGATAGCGAACGTTGCGGTCCGACCGGAATACAGGAAAAGAGGGATAGGACGAGCACTGACACGAGCTGCCATTGAGCATGCCAAACTTCACCGAGCTGACGAAACATGGCTGCACGTGCGTGAAGACAACCCAGTGGCAATTGGACTTTACCTTTCCATGGGATTTGTGGAACTCGCCCGCAGGACCTCGTGGCAAGCAAAGCCGGATCGAAACCCCGGTGGCAATAACCTGTTCAAGGAAGTTACCAATCGCACCGCTCGTGACTGGCCCGACCAGGAAAACTGGCTGCGGGGACTTTACCCAGATATTATTAACTGGTACCAGCCGATGCCTTGGAAATCCCTGCGACCAGGAGTGGGACCCGCCCTTTACCGTTTCATGTCAGATTACGAGGTTCGGCATTGGGTAGCCCGGGTTAACAACCTCCCGGCAGCGATGGTAAGCTGGCAGACAATGGCGGGGCGCAACAACCGGTTATGGATCGCCATACCACAAGAAGGCAACAAGGATACCCTGACCGGTCTGCTGCAACATGCCCGTCACCAGTTAGCCTGGCGGGAAAAGATCGGCCTGGATTTTCCGGCCGGCCTATACAAAGAAGCAATAGAAGCAGCAGGGTTTTATCCTTTGCGCACGTTGTTATGGATGAAAAGCAATGAAACCTCGACTGATAATACTCGTAAATCCATCTGAGAAAATCCGATTAACTACAAGGAGGTTAGAATGAAATTCATCCTGCGTTGGGTAATAAACATGGTGGCGCTATACGCTGCCATCGCTTTACTGAGGAACACTTACATTATTTACACTGGAAACTGGATTGATCTCATCTGGTTGGCACTGATCTTTGGGCTGGTCAACGCCATCCTACGACCACCATTTAAAGCACTTTCCTGCCTTTTAATCATCGTGACCCTGGGACTTTTCACACTGGTCATTAACGCCCTGCTATTTGCACTTACCGGCTGGATCGGTTCCCAATTTGGGGTTGGATTCACTTTGCAAGCCCCCTGGTTTATCAGCGCTTTCCTGGGTTCACTGGTCACAACCACGATAAGCCTGGTACTCAGCCTGATATTGCGTGATGAATTAAGAGGCCGGCGCAACAAGAAACACAATAGCTAAGCAGATAGATCACACTAATACATCAAATCAGGGGCATAACGACTCATGCCCCTGATTTGTAATTAATATGTAAACATGAATACCAAGTCGTTCCCATTCGATCCGGTTGGACCTGTTTTAATCAAATCGCCCAATGCAGAAAAAAACGTGAAGGAATCGTTTCGTTCCAGGAATACTCCCGGTTGCAAGCCCAACGCGGCTGCGCGGCGAAACGTGTCACCGGTGACGACTGCACCGGCCGCGTCGGTGGAGCCGTCCTCTCCATCCGTGGCAAGAGTAATAAGCATCACCCCAGGAAAATCAGCCAGTTCAGTGACGGCAGCCAGAGCCAGTTCCGTGTTGCGCCCACCTTTCCCATTCCCCTTCAAAGTAACCGTGGTTTCACCACCAGCAACGATACAGGAAGGGGCCGGGACAGGATCGCCAGTTAAACTTGCCTGGCGGACAACTGTAGCGAGTTCAAATGCGACCTGGCTGGCTTCACCCTGTAATTCAACGGTGAGGAGATAGGGGTGAAATCCTTCGAGCTGAGCCTGGGTCAAGGCAGCCTGGGCAGCCTGCAAGTTGCCTCCCACAATAACATTTTGAACATTAGCAAACAAAGTATCGCCCGGCCTGAGGGTTTCCGGGGAGGTCTTGAGAGAAAAGAGGATGGATGTTGGAATGCTGTTTTCCAACCCATATTTTGCCAACACGGAAAGGGAGTCAACACGCGAGGCCGGATCGGGAGCTGTGGGACCAGAGGCAATCGCTTCAAGCGAATTGCCAACAACATCTGACAGGATGAGACTGACAATGGTTGCTCCTGAAGACAACTTGACCACCCCCCCACCCTTGAGCAAGTCGAGCCGGCGGCGAAGGGTGTTGATCTCATCAATGCGCGCCCCACAGGCAAGCAGAGCCGAGGTCAACGACTGGATATCTGCCAAAGATATTCCGCTGACAGGTGCAGCCACCAGAGCTGATGCGCCCCCTGAAATCAGGCAAAAAAGCAAATCGTTCGGACCCAAGGATGAGACAAGTTCAATAGCTTTTTTCCCAGCTTCAAGGCTTCGTTCATCAGGGATGGGATGACCGCCAACCATAATATCAACCGGAGAATGGGAATCAAGGGGGGCTTGTTTGGATACGATCAACCCTTCATAAAGCCGGTCAGCAAGGATATTTGCCAAAGCTTCCGACATGGAAACCGAGGCTTTGCCCATCCCAAGCAGAACCACACGGTGAAAAAAACTCAGGTCGTATACTCTCCCTGCGACAGTGAGCAAGTCCCCTTCCCGCTGGACATAGCGGATTACTGCCAAGCCCGGATCAATGGAATTTATTGCTGTAGATAGGATGCGGGTGACGCGCTCCCCATCGGGTAACTGGTGGAGGCTGGAAGTCCAGAACGACTCAGCAGAAAGCATGGTCGTATGATAGCATTAATTTATCTGAAAGAAGCGTGGTCCTGCGAAACCGTCAGGAAACCGTCGTCCCTCAGAGGAGCCTGATGAACAAACCCAAAGTATTTGTGACCCGTCACATCCTGGAAAGCGGCCTTAGATTGGTTATGGATTTTTGTGAGGCCGATATTTGGCCTGGAGAACTTCCACCCAACCGCGAAGAAATTTTGAACCATGTCCGCGGGCAACAAGGCCTGTTATGCCTGTTGACCGACAGGATCGACCGTGAAGTAATGGAAGCGGCCGGGCCGGGATTAAAGGTCATTAGCAACTGCGCGGCAGGCGTGGATAATGTGGATGTGCCTGCAGCGACCGCCCACGCTGTGCCGGTGGGAAATACTCCAGGCGTTCTAACCGATGCCACTGCCGATTTTACATTTGCACTGCTTTTGGCAGCCGCACGCCGGTTGGTGGATGGTGAACGGCAGGTCCGGTCTGGAGGATGGAAGACCTGGAGCCTGGATAACCTGCTCGGTGCAGATTTTTCCGGCGCGGTGCTGGGCCTGGTTGGCTTCGGGCAGATCGGACAAGCAGTGGCCCGGCGTGCCTGTGGGTTTGGGATGCAAATTATTTATTCAGATCCAAATCCCAATGTGCCCCCAGATCAAAATCGGGAGAGGACAAATGAAACAAGGATAAAGGCCAAACGCGTTGAGTTAGACACCCTCTTGCGTGAATCGGATTTCATCAGCCTGCATACCCCACTGACGGGTGAAACACGCGGCCTGATAAATGCTGCCGCTTTTGCGAAGATGAAACCCAGCGCTGTGCTGGTCAACACTTCGCGCGGACCAGTAGTAGACCAAGTGGCGTTATTCGAGGCGCTCAAATCCCACCACATTTTCGCAGCTGCCCTGGATGTAACCGAACCGGAACCACTCCCGACAGACAGCCCGCTCCTAAAATTGGACAACTGCATTGTGGTCCCACACATTGCCAGTGCAAGTTGGCGAACACGTCAAAATATGTCCCGCATGGCAGCGGAAAACCTCATCGCTGGGTTGAAAGGGGAACATCTGCCGAATTGCGTGAACCCGGAAGTATATTCCCGAAGGAAGCAAGTGTCCAATTAAAAAAAATAAGGAAGGTCTCCTTTTTTTCCTTTGATCCTTCGTCCCAAGCAGTTAATACTAAAGGGATACCGGCTTCCCGGTTTTTGCTGATTCGAAAAGCGCAAGGATGGTGGCAGTATTTATGCGACTATCCTCAAGGGTTACCCGAGGCGGTTTTCCAAGAAGGATTGCATCAGCCATATCTTCCACTTCGCAGAAGTAAGACCCCCTGCCACTCACAGTAATTGTCTCGACCTTCCCACCTCTGCTGATAAAGAGCCTTTCTTTCCCAGAGGGATTAAATGGATTCGGGATTATCAGGGTGGCTTCCTCCCCGACAATTTCCATAAAGACGTGGTACGGAAGTTTTACACTACAATCGAATTGAGCGAAGACATCCTGAGGGAATCGCAGTTGAGCGGCGAAACTTTCGTCCACACCGGTCGGTCCAATCACTCCCCACCCAAAGACTTCCAAAGGCGCCGCTCCCAGAACGAAGCGGGTATAGCTTAGCGGATAGCAGCCCACATCCCACAGACCACCTCCACCCATCTCGGGTTTCCATCTATAATCATCCGGTTTTGTCAGCATAAATGTGAAGGAACCGCGAATCATTTTAACTTTCCCCAATTTACCATCCGCTACTATTTCGCGTGCTTTCAAAGTCTGCGGATGAGAGCGGTACATGAATGCTTCAGCAACGACTTTGCCATGGCTCTCCGCTGCAGCAGAAATGGCGTCTACTTCAGCAATGGTCAGGGCCAGCGGTTTTTCGCAAAGAACATGTTTACCTGCCTGAACTGCTTTTATTGTCCATGCGGCGTGGAGGTTATTTGGTAAAGGGTTGTAAATGACATCAATCTCGGGATCAGCTAAAAGATCCGAGTAAGAACCAAAAGCGCGTTTGATCTTGTTCAAGTGAGCATATTCGTCAGCCCTGGATTGAGTCCGGCTGGCAACAGCAAGCAACTGGTTGCGCTTTGACGTACGCAACGGACGGAGTAATGCTTTGTTGATATCAGCAGTGCTGAGAAATCCCCAATGGAGGCGAGAGGCTGGCATGGTTGATTCCTTTTTTGGGTGCCTAATTATTATCCTGTGCAGAATTCGAGTGTAGAGCATTCCGGTATAGGAGTCAAGTATAATGCGCCCATGCATGAGCTTGAGCGACGCGCCACTCCTTTCCAAAGGGTGCTTGCACTCTTCGGATGGACGAGATCCAGCAGTGTATTGTTAGGCGGATTCTTCTTAATCTGCGGGCTGATCGTTTATGTCTGGTGGCCTCTGGCACAGGAAGCCATGGCATACATCGATTGGGGGGGACATTGGTGGATTTACATGGATTGGCTGCTTTTAGGGGTTTTTGGCTTCATGAGCCTAACAATCATCGCCCACGCCAACCTGGGCCGAGATACGCTGATCGTGTTTGTGGGAATGTTTGGCGGGTTGGTGATAGAAGCGTGGGGAACACAGACCAACTTGTGGCACTATTTCACCGCTGAAAGACCGCCATTATGGATCATCCCGGCATGGCCAATCGCAAGCCTTTCGATCGATCGGATTACCAGAACTTTGAATTGGGGAGTAAAAAGTTTACTCACCAAGAGCAAAAAGATGCTCGAAGGAAACATATCAACCCTTGAACTCGATATTGCAGCTCAAGTTTTTAAAGTATTATATTGGCCCATCTTCATCGGTTTTTTCGGATTGATGTTGTATTTCGTCGCTCCTACATTCGGTAAATCTTATACCATAATGGCACTTCTGCTGGTTGCGTTGTTGACTTTGACACCGACAGACCAACGATATGCCGTCTTAACCTTCGTGGCAGGGACCGGATTGGGTTACTTCCTCGAATTATGGGGGACCACGCGCCAATGCTGGACTTATTACACCTTCCAAACACCACCATTTTTCGCAGTGCTTGCGCATGGGATGGCGGCGGTAGCATTTTGGCGGGCAGGGTTGATGATTAAACTGGTATGGGGGAAATTGGCCAGGTGGATTCCATTCAAGAAAATCACGATCAGATCAGAAACTTAAATATAACGGCCCGGAGCAATCGCTACTCCGAGTCGTTATGGTTATTCCATCAACAAGAGAACCGCACGACCATTATGGCGTTTCTGATTTGAAGTGCGCCAATGTTCCATTCCCTGCATTAGTAACCCACAAACCACCCGCGCCGTCGGAAGCAACACCGGAAGGCATGAGTAAGGTACCTGCGGAGCAACCATCCAGGACGCGAACAGGCTGCCCGCTGGGCGTAAAGGTGATCAAGCGGCACAGTTCCGGGTCCGTGACGGTAATGTTACCCGTGGAATCCACTGCGATAAAGGGCTTGTTTTCCACCGATTGCCCGTACCAGCCGTCCACCGGCCATTCTGAAAGGGCGGTATAGACCAATCCACCAGAATCGGGGGCAAATACCTGTACGCGCTGGTTCCAAGTATCAGTAACATAGACATTCCCGACAGAATCCAAAGCGACTGCCACAGGTTCATCCAACTCACCCAGACCCAAACCGGGTGTCCCAAATTGAGTGATGTAGTCCCCATTGGGCCCAAAGACGACGATACGCTTGTTCCCGGTATCGGCAACATAAACATGACCTTGAGCATCAACAGCCACGCCGCGCGGTCCATAGAATGCCTGGGGGGAATCAGAGGTCTGCCCAAAGTAGCCCCACATCGTGACAAATTTGCCATCTGCGGTAAATTTCTGGATGCGATAGTTCCAGGTGTCGGCGATATAGACACTGCCGTCCGCAGCCACGGCAATGCCCCAAGGTTCATTAAATGTCCCCCCTGGGGCTGTACCCTGGGATATATCCGCCCGTGTGCCCCAGACCTCGAGCACCTTGCCATCCGGATTGAGATGCTGGATGCGGTTATTCATCGAATCTGCCACGTATAAGCCCCCATCCGCAGCCACAGCTATTTGACGCGGCGATTGGAATTGTCCCTGATCGGTGCCTGCAGCGCCTAATACGACGTCGGGGGAAGCCGTTGATGTTATTGCAGCATAGGGGTCCACTGGAGCGACGACCGCCTGGGCAGGAGCCCCATAAGGCCAAAGTAGCGCAGCGATGTCCTTGCGGATATAGTAATGCATGCGCGCAGAAACGCCCCAATCTGTGAGCGTATAAGCGGTACTGTTCTTCAACGCGCCCCACTGGGTAAAGTCATCGTTTGCCCATATCTGAAATACCGCACTGCGAACTTGAGCTCCAGTAATGACAGGGTTCGCGCTCTGAATGCCGGTGAAGAAAGGTTTGATATGCTGCCAGGCATACTGGACATATTCGGTAATCGTCATGGGAGGAATAACCTTGTCCGTACCGGCATACTCCTTCGTCAGAGCGGCTGTGCGTTCAGAATCAATGGAATTCCATTTCAGGCTCCAATAATCCATATTGGGCCACCATAAGCGCATGCCCGTAAATTCGAAATAATCCTGGCGGACTACGGGTGTTATCTTATCTAGGTTTTCATCTCCAACGGCGATCACCAACGCCCGGCGGGCGTCAACGGTTGGGTTTACGTCGAAGTCAATTTTGTTGGGGTAGCGGCGCATGTACCACCAGTACGGGTAGCGGACCTGGTTGTCGTATGCAACCACCATATCGGTCGTGCCGGTGGTGCGGATGGAAAGATCCTCAATCTGGGAAAACAGGGCTTTGGGATCAGGCGCACCATGAGCGTATACCAAATACTCGGTTGCATAATCATAATTAATAAAAGCAGCCCGGAAAGCGTCCCTTCCAGTCTGAACGGCAAGCAATCCCAACAGGATCAGAATGGTAACCCGAGCATATTTTCGGAAGCCCCAGGCTGCCAGTCTCCCCCAGGGAACAGTCTCAACCAACCAGCCGACCGCCCAAGCCGTCGAAAGAATCATTGGCAGGCTTATATGGATAGTCAGCCAGGGCATCTTCTCCCCAGCATATGTAAAGACGGCCAGGCTGCTCACCGACCAAAAGACCAACAATCCGGCAACCGGGACGGGAGGCTGGTCACTCCCTGCCAGAGGCCGCGTAAATGGCTGGTCGGCCTGGTTCTGCCATAAATGCATCCGACTGGCTATCCCAGCCGCCGCGACCGTCCCGAGAGCAGGCAAGAACTCATACATCGGTATCAGGAGGAGGATATAGTAATAAAGAGGCTGATCACCACGCGCCACTGCCTGCTGTTCCGTCCAATAACTTAGCGCCCCAACCAAGCCGCCCACAATCCCCTGCGGATTGGTAAAGAACGTACTGTATAGAAGGATAAATGGGATGAAGAAAAGGGCGGCATGGAATAACCATTTGCGCCCGAACCACCACAAACCCATGACTATCCCGATCACTCCCAGAATCGAAGCGACACCTGCGACCCTGAGTATCCCAATTGATGTGTAATCAAGGGCTGTGTAACCTGCGATAGTAATCGGAATGGCGCTCAATAATGGAAGGACAAACGTCCCTAGCATTACCAGCATATCGGCCGCCCGCTCGGATTTGATACCAGCCCAGCCTAGACCTCTCACTAATGAAACACCAGACCAAACAAGAGCACCTACTCCGCCAGCTGCCAGGATACTCACCACAATAATCATCAACCTGACCTGTTCACCTGGCGTATTGTCAGCAGGTTTATGGGTAAGGTAAAACCCGGCAGCCCCCGACAGCAGGACCACCGTCAGCGCCAGACCAAGCAGGAAGAATGCCCTACGCCTTGCAGATGACCACGTACTCCCACGGGAGACCCGGTCCACGAAATAGGCAGCGAGGAAAAGAAATTCCTCTGCTGCGAACATATAAGACGTGGCCTTATCTGTGAAATGCAGCATATTGACAGCAGTAAACAGGAACAAAACCCAGGTTTCGCCGCGTTCAAGGTAACGGAGGATTGCATAAATAGTAAGTATGCCCCACAGGACAATGTAGGATTCGTTGCGGGCATAGCGTGCGTAATAAAGCATCAGTGGGGAAATAATGATCAATGCTCCGGCAACCAGCGCCCCGGTCCGGCCCAAGTAGCGGCGGAAAGCGAACAGGGCTACCAAAATGGCAGCAATACTTAGGACAGCCGCTGGAATGCGGCTGGTGAAATCATTATCACCAAAGAGAGCATAAGAAAGGGCCATCATGTGAAACTGGAGAGGACCGTGCATCATCGGATTGTATTGGTACCCGGTGCCGGAATAAAGCCCAAACGCCGTTGTCACATGATTGATTTCGTCGTGGCTCATGGCGCGCGCTCCCAGGTCATAGAACCGGGAGAAAAGGGCTGATGCAAGTAGCAGAATCACCAACAAGATTTCCAGGTTAACTGGGAACCAGCGTTTTAATGGTGTATCCAAAAGGGATGGCTTTTCGTAAGTGGGGATCATTCGGGTAATTGTACCAAATCTGCTAATTATGAGAGGATGGCGAATGAAAATAAATATGGGGTGGAGAGCAACGAAATGACCTATGAATTCCAGCGCGCGTAGACTGCCTGCGAGAGCAGTCTGCCAGCGCTCTTCTCTTCTGTGACCAATTCACCACATTCCAAATCCCCGCCCAAGTCTTTGATCATCTCTGAAATTGCATAATAGACATGAATGGCTGGAAGTTTAACTGCGTATATGGTCAGTATCACAAATAAAGGCTGGTCGCTTAATACCGCCCGGCATGCCTGTAACAACCTGGGGAGGGATTTATATACCTCCCACACTTCGCCTTTTGGTCCGCGCCCAAACTTGGGAGGATCAAGCACAATCCCATCATATTTGACACCTCGACGAGCCTCGCGCTCCACAAATTTCAGTGCATCGTCCACAATCCAGCGGATTGGTTTATCCGTCAGCCCTGAGAGGTCCTGATTGAAGTGCGCCCAATTTACTGACTTCCTGGATGCATCCACATGCGTGATTTTTGCACCAGCAGCAGCACACGACAAAGTAGCCAACCCGGTATATCCGAATAAATTCAGGATGTTCAAGGTGGTCTTTGGCGGAACTGGTGAATGGTTATTATTGAATATTTGTTCCCCCATCCAATCCCAGTGGGAGGCACACTCGGGGAAGACACCCAGGTGCCGTCCAGGGGTGGTCATTACAGAAAAGTGCAATTCCTGATTCAATTCCGAGACAGTACCTGATTCTTTAGAAGCATAATGAGGGAGAGTGTATGTCATCTCCCATTGCTCCGGGATTTTTTTCTTAACTGCCCAGTGTCCTCCACTTTCCTCCCCACTGGGCTGGAAGACTGCATGAGCCGAATCCCAGGATGCAGCAGGAAGGGAGGGTCTCCACAAAGCCTGGACTTCGGGGCGGATAAAAGAATACGGCCCGAACCTTTCAAGTTTCAGTCCGTCACCGGAGTCCAAAAGTTCATAATCTTTCCAGCGAGGGGAGGACAGTAGATGGATTTCAGGAGCCATAGAAAATGGGCAATGAAATGGGCAGGAAACTTACCTACCAAATATGGAACTGCCTATTGCAATTCGTATAGAAGATGTGCTAAAATACAGCATCAGTGGTAGAAAGTGGGACGAAGTGGGATACCGGGAAATCCGGCATTCCGGGTCAATAGGGAAAACAAGGACTTATGTTCCTCAATCAATACCAGCACACTTTTGATGATAAAGGCCGACTGACAATCCCTTCAAGATTCCGGGAACTGCCAGAAGAAGGCGCTTTTGTTGTCCAGGGATTGGATCGCAACCTGATGGTATTGCCTCCGGCAGCGTTCGAAATAATTTATACCAGGTTGATGGCAATGAGCATGACCGATCCAAGCGCCCGTCTACTGCGTCATATCATTCTCGGCAACGCTTTGCAGGTTGCCCTGGATAGCGCGGGGCGCATCTTAATCTCAACCAATTTACGGGAATACGCCAATTTACAAAATGATGTGGTCTTCGTGGGCCAGGGTGACTATTTTGAAATCTGGAGCCCTGATTTATGGCAGGATCAGCAAGTACAGATTAACGATGCTTCCACGAATGCCCAGCGCTTTGCCACACTTGACCTTAAAACTCGCTGAAATGGTTCCATCGCACCAACCAGTACTTTACCAGGAAATTATACACGCTTTACGCCCGAAAAGTGGAGAACGCTACGTGGACGGGACTCTTGGGGCAGGCGGCCATGCGGCAGGCCTGCTTGCAGCAAGTGGTCCGGGAGGCCTGCTGCTTGGATTGGATGTGGATCCACAAGCGCTCCGTCTTGCTCACCAGAAACTCGCTCCCTTCGGGGAGCGCGCATGGTTAAAAAAGGCGCAATACACAACGCTCCCCATGCAACTTGTTGAATTGGGGTGGGACTCTGTGGACGGTATTCTGCTCGACCTGGGAGCCTCCTCGATGCAATTCGATAACCCGGAGCGCGGATTTTCCTTCCTGGCAGACGGTCCGCTGGATATGCGCTTCGACCCGTCCAACCCGCTTACTGCTGCCGAGGTCATCAATATGTGGCCGGAACAGGAACTGGCAGATATAATTTTCCAGTTTGGGGAGGAACGAGCGGCGAGAAGAATTGCCAGAGCCATCGTTTCCGCCCGACCAGTGGAAGGGACACGACAATTGGCTGCGATAATCGAACGAGTGCGCCCAAGGCGGGGAGATCCCCACCACCCCGCGACGCAAACCTTCCAAGCCTTGCGGATCATCGTCAACAATGAGCTGGAATCGGTGGAGAAAGTCCTACCTTTAGCGGTGCAAGCTTTGGGACCTGGAGGAAGACTGGCAGTGATCGCGTTCCATTCGCTTGAGGACCGGCTGGTCAAAGAATATTTTCGCCGAGAAAGCAAGGATTGCATCTGCCCCCCCAACCAACCGGTTTGCACCTGCGGGCATAAGGCAAGCATTAAGGAAATCACTCGCCGGCCCATCACGCCGACCGAGGAAGAAATAAACCAAAACTCGCGCGCACGCAGCGCCAAGTTACGTGTTGCTGAGAAATTATAGAAAGCCAATGGGTGTTGGCTCAGAACGGAGGTGCAGCGTCACCGATATCAAACAGCAATAATTTTAATGGATAGCAAAGATGAATAATGTTACTCAAATCGTTCGGAAGGTTCGTCAGGCCCCCTGGAGAGTACAACGCCAGTGGATAGGTCTATTTTTGCTCGGCCTAGTGTTGATGGCAATGGTGGCAGGCATCTATTTGAATGTCACGGTGAGAGCCACATTGGCAGGTCGTGAAACCATCGGGCTGCAAGCAATGATTACCACAAACCAACGTGTCAATGCCGATTTGGAAACGCAGTTGGCCGGGTTGATCTCCATTGGTTCCATGCAGAAACGGGCCGAAGCCATGGGCTTCCAGCCTGCAGACCCAACAAACATTACTTTCGTTGCGGTCCCCGGATATACGGGGCATTCAGCAGTGGACCTATCAATTCCGAGCGGAAATCAGCCGGAAGCGCCCATCATTCTCCCCCAATATACCGAATCGTGGTTCGATTATTTTCTGAACCAGCAGGCTTCTTCCAATCTACCCGGAGGCCAGCCATGAAACGGTTAACTCATGCCTGGCGCTATTTAACTTCCGCAGCAATTCTAGCGACGTTGGGCATTGCGATCCTGGTGCAAATCGTTCGCATCCAAGGCAGCCCGGAAGTTGCAAGCGTAATTGACCAGGGTAATTATGTCTGGAAGGACTTTTACCCTCCTCGCGGAGAAATTTACGACCGGAATGGGAACCTGCTGGCAGGAAATAAAACCGTTTATGAAGTTGGATTGGATATGACAGCCAAACCAGATATGCAAACCGTCATGCTGGCCCTCCAAATGTCAGGCTTTGATCTCAACGAAGTCAATTACCGAATATCCCAAGTGCCCAATGCCCAGTATGTAGTCCTGGATGATTTTGTATCAGCCGAAAAAGCTGACCAGTTGATGGCCCTCCAAAAAGTTGCACACGGTGACCCCACCGGCAAAAACCTGGATGCCATATATTTTAAAGCCCATTATGGACGCAGTTACCCGGAAAACGACCTGGCTTCCAATTTACTCGGGTTTGTGACGGAAGATAACCACGGCTATATGGGCGTCGAGGAAAAATATGACAACATACTGGCGGGCATCCCAGTGCGGATCGCTGTACCTGCAGACCCGCGGCGGGCGACCGAATACCCCACCATTCCTCCCGGCCAAACAATTATTTTGACGATTGACCGTGAAATCCAAGCTTCAGTTGAAAATATCCTGGATCAAGCGCTAAAAAATACCGGGGCAATTTCCGGAACAATTATCGTCATGGATCCGACCACCGGTGAAATCCTGGCAATGTCGTCCACACCCCGCTTGAACTTGAATGATTACCAAAGCATTAAAACCGTTTTTCCGGGAGAGACACCTTTCAACCGGGCGATCAGCCAGGCATATGAACCAGGCTCCGTTTCTAAAATCCTTACCATGGCCAGCGCACTGGATAGTGGGGTTGTAAAACAGGATACCATCACGTTTGTCCCGGAGTCCATCGTAGTCGGTGGATTTAAAATTTATAACTGGGACGGCGGCGCCTGGGGTTATCAAGATATGACCGGCTGCCTGGCTAACTCGCTCAACGTCTGCCTTGCCTGGATCTCCGACAAAGAGATGGGTAGTGCAAGCTTTTATTCTTACATGCAGCGCTTTGGCCTCGGGCATGCGACCGGGATTGACCTGGCAGGAGAAGCCTCCGGACGTTTGAAACTCCCCGGCGACAGCGACTGGACCCCTGTGGAACTTGGGACCAATGCCTTCGGGCAAGGCGTATCGGTAACCCCCATCCAGATGGTGATGGCCGCTTCCGCCCTGGCAAATAACGGACAGATGGTCTACCCACATGTTCTATATGCCCAGATTCAGGATGGAAAACAGAGCAACACTAAAACGCAAATCGTTGGCACCCCCATCTCAGCCACTACTGCCCACACCATCAGCGATATGCTGGCAAACGCCCTAGAGACCGAATCGTCCACCGCCTTAGTACCCGGGTATCGGATCGCAGGAAAGACCGGTACAGCGCAAATTCCCCTTCCTAGCGGCGGATACGATCAAAACAATGTTAACACCTCCTTCATTGGTTGGGGACCGGTGGACGATCCCAGGTTCCTGGTTTATATCTGGCTTGAAAAACCTCAGACAAATAAAGCAGCCTCAGTAGTTGTAGCTCCAATTTTTAAACAGGTTGTTGAAAAATTGGTCGTACTGCTGAATATCCCACCGGATGCCATCCGGCTGCAGATGATCGGACGATGAGGAGTCATGCTAAACCTGGCTGACGCAATCGAAGCCCTGACAGATACCCGCCCACAGCTTGAAACTGAAATCACAGAGGCGGTGATCGACTCGCGCCAGGTCATTCCGGGGTCGTTGTTTATCGCCATCCCAGGTGAACATGTGGATGGGCACGACTTCATCGCCGATGCATTCCAGCGTGGGGCTTCTCTTGCTTTAATACAGCATGAAGTTCCCGGTAACTTCCAAACCGTAAACCTCTCCAAGGGGCAACCCGTGGATGTAAATATCGATTTGGACCAACCTCTCTGCCTCGAGGTGGAGAACACGGTTGTGGCGCTCCAGCAGATTGCCCGTTTCTGGCGGCGAAAATTGGACCTGCGTGTAATTGGCGTTACCGGGAGCGTGGGAAAATCCACAACCAAAGAAGTCATCGCCGAAGTTCTCGACAAACGCTACCGCACGTTAAAAAGCCCCGGGAACATGAACAACGAAATCGGCTTACCATTAACCATCTTGAAAATCGGCCCGGAGACTGAGCGCGCTGTGTTGGAAATGGGGTTTTATATTCCCGGAGAAATCGCATTCCTGTGTGATATTGCCTTGCCCGAAATTGGTGTAGTGACCAATATTGGGACCGTCCACGCAGAACGGGCTGGCTCGCAGGAAGATATTTTCCGCGGTAAATCCGAGCTTGTGAGGGCTCTTCCTGCCAGCGGAGTGGCCATACTCAACAAGGATGATCCCTGGGTTCGCAAAATGGCAGACCTCTCTATTGCGAAAGTATTCTTTTATGGTCTCGATCCTGCCTCGGACCTGTGGGCTGATGAACTTGAAGGCCTGGGGCTTGAGGGTATCCGGTTTCAGCTACATTACAACAAGGAGACAATGCACGTGCATGTCCCCATGATCGGCCAGCATTCAGTCCATACAGCATTGCGTGCTGCCGCGGTCGGTTTGGTAGATGGGTTGAACTGGCAGGAAATCCTAGAAGGTCTCCAGCAAGGGCACAGCCAATTACGTTTGACATCCGTCCGAACTGAAAACGGGGCTTTACTGCTTGATGATACTTACAATGCAACGCCCGAATCCATGCTAGCAGCTCTAAACCTACTGGCTGAACTGGAAGGCCGCAAAGTTGCAGTCCTGGGTGACATGCTCGAACTCGGACAATATGAAAAACAGGGTCATGAGATGGTTGGTGTACGTGCTGCGGAAGTGGTAGATATGCTGATCACGGTGGGAATACTTGGTCATTTGATCGCTGCTTCCGCCCAACGAGCAGGTTTGGAATCCCATAAAATAGCAGAATTTGAGATTCAATCTGAGGTTATCAAACACCTACGAAAACACCTCAGCGAGGGTGATGTGGTCCTGGTAAAAGGTTCTCATAGCCTCCGCATGGACCGCATTGTATCTGCCCTGGAGGTCCCTGAATGAATAACTCTGCGTTAGCGCTGGGACTGGCCGGGTTGGCATTTATGATGACAGTCATTTGGGGGGGACCATTACTGCGCATTCTGCGTCATTTCAAGGTAGGAAAAATTATCCGCGTCGATGAGCCGGGAGCGCATTTGGTCAAGATGGGGACTCCTACCATGGGTGGCGTGATGATCATTCTACCTGTGGCACTTATTACGGTATTGCTCAACGCAGTCAGTTTGATCGGAATGAAAGTGCTCGGTGCCTCCGTTCTCGTCCCGCTGGCTGCCATGGTGGGTTACGCCATCCTGGGAGCCCTGGACGATTGGGAAGGCTTCCGCGGGAAACGGAAGGGCGAAGGGATGCGCATCCGTACCAAACTCATCGCCCAAATCGTACTGGCATTGGGACTTGCGGTCGTGTTGAGGTACTTCCTGGGGGTGCCGGATCTTTACATCCCCGGGATCAACATCGAGATCGAACTGGGGTGGCTATACATCCCAATTGCTGGTTTTGTTATTGTCGCCATGTCTAATGCGGTCAATTTTACCGATGGGCTGGATGGGTTGGCCGGGTTGATCTCGGCTACCATTTTTGCGGCTTATGGCGGGGTAGCTCTGATGCAAGGACAAGTTTTCATTGCCCGTTTTTGCTTCACCATGGTCGGAGCATTATTTGGGTTCCTGTGGTTCAATGTCCATCCTGCGCAACTGATCATGGGAGATACAGGCTCGCTCTCGTTAGGCGCCACCATCGCAGTGATCGCACTCATGACTGGACAATGGGCAATCTTGCCAGTGATCGCGATCATACCTGTTGGCGAGGCACTGAGCGATGTAATCCAGATTGTTTATTTCAGGATCACACACGGCAGACGTTTTTTCAAAATGGCACCGCTCCACCTCCATTTTGAATTACTCGGGTGGTCTGAGATGCAGGTAGTTCAGCGATTCTGGTTGATCGGCTTGCTGGCTGCCATGCTTGGTATTGGATTAGTGATGGTGTAGAGTCATGAAGACAGATTGGAACGGAAAACGCGTAGTCATTCTCGGAGCCGCCCGCCAAGGGCAGGCAGCTGCGCGGTGGTTGGCGCGTCATGGCGCTCATGTAACCCTTAACGACCGCCGGACGGCGTTGGATTTGGAAGAAGCGCAGTCTGCGTTATCCGATACGGGTGTAACCTGGGTACTGGGCGGTCATCCCGTTGAAATTCTCGACGAGACCGATATCGTCTGTTTGTCTGGCGGCATCCCGCTGACCAACCCCATTGTTACCGAGGCTAACCGGCGAAGTATCCCGCTGACTAATGATACACAAATCTTCATGGAAAACGTCCCCTGCCAAACCGTTGGTATCACCGGCTCTGCAGGAAAGACCACCACGACCACACTTGTCGGGCAAATGGCAAAACATGCCTTCGGTAAGAGGGCTTATGTGGGCGGGAATATAGGCGACCCCCTTCTCAATTATCTGGACGAAATGATTCCGGAAGATGTTGCCATCCAGGAAATTTCCAGTTTTCAATTGGAACAAATGACGATTTCTCCGAATGTGGCAGCCATTTTAAATATCACCCCCAACCACCTGGACCGGCATTCGAGTATGGAAGCCTATACTGCAGCCAAGCAGCACATCCTGGAATTCCAGAAGCCTGAGGATAGCGCAATCTTGTGCCGCGAAGACTCCGGATCATGGAATATGCGTGAAAATGTACAAGGGCGGCTAATTTCGTTCGGGACCGGAAACATTCCTAACAACCAGGATGGCACCTTAATATCAGAAGGCGAACTAATCTATCGAAAACATGGGTCGGATACCCCCCTGCTCCATCGCGATCAGATTCAATTACGTGGAGAACACAATGTATTAAATGTGCTGGCGGCCTTTGCCATCGGGTATGCCACCGGGGTGCCCCTGGGAGCCATGCTGAAAGCTGTAAAAGATTTCCGAGGCGTTGCGCACCGGCTGGAATTTGTCCGGGAGTGGAAAGGTGCCAACTGGTACAACGACTCAATCGCGACAGCTCCGGAACGTACCATGGCTGCGATCCGCTCGTTCTCCGAACCGATCATTCTGCTCCTGGGCGGTCGCGATAAGAACCTCCCCTGGGACGATCTCGCAAAATTAGTTCACGAACGGGTTGAGCAGGTGGTTCTTTTCGGAGAAGCAGCGGATAAAATCGCAACTGCACTGAACAAAGCCCACGGTCCGGTTCAAAAAACAGTTGAACGCTGCAAAAATCTTGACGAGGCAGTTCAGGCAGCAGCGCATTTATGTAAACCCGGCGATGTGATCCTGCTTTCCCCAGGTGGTACCAGTTTTGATCAATTCAATGACTTCGAAGAACGTGGTGAGGCATTTAGAAAATGGGTATCGGGACTTTCGTAAAACATTCCTCGCGGCCAGCGGTCGCAATGTCAAAACGTGCCCGCGATGGCAACGGTGACTTAATCCTGGTGGCTGTCATCATCGCACTGGGCATTTTCGGCTTGCTGATGCTTTACTCAGCCGGTACCGATTTTTCCCTCCAGACTTATGGATCGGCGACCTATATATTCAACAAACAATTGTTGTGGATGGCTATCGGAACAGTGACTGCATTCATCCTTTCCCGCGTTGATTACCATCTCTGGCAAAAGATCGCCATTCCGCTAATGGCCACGACTGTCATTCTACTGGTTGCCGTACTCATCAATAACGAGGTCCGCAATAACGCCGTACGAACTTTCTTTGGCGGTTCAGTGCAACCGTCTGAATTAGCAAAAATAGCCACCATAATTTATTTATCCGTCTGGTTATACAGCAAACGCGAACATATGCATGATTTTCAACTTGGGTTGATCCCGCTGGCATTCATCCTGGGTTCAATTGGCGGTTTGATCTTCCTCCAACCCGACTTAAGCGCTGCAGTGACGATATTCATTCTGGGGTGGTTATTATTCTTCCTGGCCGGCGGGGAAATGCGACAGATTATCGTGTTCAGTGTTGTCGCCCTGGCTGCCGGGTGGCTGGTGGTGCAATTCAGTTCCACCGGTAGAGCTCGAATTGGTTCTTATATCGCGGGATTAAAAGACCCATTGCAATCCAGCGACCATGTTTTATGGTCCCTGGAAGCCATTTTTAAGGGAAAATTATTCGGCGTTGGAATTGGACAGGCAACAACCAAATTGATCGGCCTGCCATTTTCCGCCACTGACAGTATTTTTGCTGTGATCGTTGAGGAACTGGGTCTGGTGGGTGCGGCAGGATTGATCAGCCTTTATGCCGTCCTTGCGTGGCGCGGAATGAAGATCGCGAGTAAGGCACCAGACTCCCTTGGGTCTATAATGGCTGCGGGGTTGACCTTATGGATCACTTTCGAAGCCGTATTAAACATGGCAGTCATGGTTGGACTTTTACCATTTGCCGGAAACGCCCTACCCTTTGTCAGTGCAGGCGGTTCGAACCTGCTCTCAACTCTGGCGGCCATTGGGATTTTGCTTAATATCTCCCGTCAATCCGGACGGGCAGCTCCTGCCTGTGAAGAAAGGAAAACATACAGTGCGTCTATTGATCTGCGCGGGAGGGACCGGAGGCGGAGTGTACCCCGCACTCGCCGTCCTGCAAACCATGCAAAATAAAGCCGAGGTTCTCTGGGTGGGTGGAGAAGGCGGCATGGAAGCCCAATTGGTAGCACGGGCGAATGTGCCGTTTAAGACCATCCCAGCCGCCGGAATCCACGGTGTGGGCCTGAAATCGCTGCCAGGAAACATCATCCGGTTAGTGCGTGGTTTTTTTGCGTCTCGACGAATCCTGCACGAGTTTAATCCAGATGTTATGTTCTTTACCGGCGGTTACGTAGCCGTCCCCATAGCCATGGCCGGGAAACGGGTTCCAATGGTTCTATATGTCCCCGATATTGAACCAGCACTGGCGCTGAAGACCTTGGCTCGTTTTGCAGATAAAATTGCTGTTACCTCCCCGGACTCATTCCGATATTTTAAGCACCCGGATCGCCTGGTATTAACCGGTTACCCTACCCGCCCCGAACTTGCAAAGTGGACGCGTTCCGCTGGTCGCCGAACTCTAGGTCTGAGCGAAGACCTGCCAGTATTGCTTGTTTTCGGCGGAAGCAAAGGCGCACGCTCGATCAACGAGGCTGTCCTCGGAAACCTGCCTACCCTGCTGGAACGAGTCCAGATCGTCCATATCTCCGGAGAACTCGATTGGCCGAGGGTGGAAGCCCGAGCGAAAGAAATCACCGGTGTCCAGTCCAATCGTTACCACGTATTCCCCTATTTACACGACGAGATGGGCGCTGCGCTTGCTGCAGCAGACCTGGTGATCTCACGTGCAGGTGCCTCCGCTCTCGGCGAATACCCACTCTTTGGGCTGCCAGCAGTGCTTGTGCCATATCCATACGCGTGGCGATATCAAAAAGTAAACGCGGATACGCTTGTCCAACAAGGCGCGGCAATCATGCTGGAAGATGACAAACTGTCTGACCAGATCGTTTTGGTAGTGAGCGATTTACTTGGCCAACCGATTAAGTTGGCTTCCATGCGGAATGCCATGCAACGCCTTTCCCGCCCGGAAGCTGCCTCAGAAATCGCCAACCAATTATTCGCACTTTGCCAGGAGAGAAGCTGAGACTATGATGAGCCTGTCCTTCGTCTTCTGGATGTACGTTGTCTTATTCAGCATTATCGGCGGGATGCGTGGTTGGGCCAAAGAATTAATGGTCTCATTCAGCGTCATCCTGGCGATGACATTCACCACCCTGCTCTCAAATTATGTCCCATTCATTCGCGATGTTCTGCAAAAAGACAACCAGGTCTTGTTCTTCTGGTTACGTGCCATTATCCTGGGTGTGCTGGTGTTCTTTGGCTACCAGACTCCCAACATCCCTCGTTTTGCTCCGAAGATGAACCGCGAGAAACTGCAAGATATCATCCTGGGAGTCGTCATCGGTGCTTTTAATGGTTACATGATTGCTGGAACCATCTGGTATTACATGGCAGATGCCGCCTATCCTTTCACCCAGGTAATTACGGCTCCAACTGGAGATTTTGCAAAGGCGGCTGAGGCAATGCTCCATTACATGCCGCCCAACCTTCTCGGTATCCCCGGCATTTATTTTGTCGTGGTAATTTCGTTCATTTTTGTAATCGTGGTGTTTATTTAATTATGACTCGCATCCATCTGATCGGCATCGGCGGTACTGGACTTTCGGCAATTGCCCGCGTGCTCCTCGAAATGGGGCACACGGTAAGTGGATCCGACCGCGCTGAAAGTTCGTTCACGCGTGATCTCCAAACTGCGGGAGCGACCATCAGTATCGGTCACCGCTCCGAAAACGTACACGATGCCGACCTGGTAGTACGCTCGTCAGCCATCCAGGATGACAACCCCGAGGTGATGGCTGCACGTGCACAGAGGATCCCAGTATTAAAGCGAGCTGATTTTCTTGGAACCCTAATGGATGGTAAGACCGGCATCGCCGTCGCCGGAACGCACGGGAAGACAACCACCACTTCCATGATTGCATGGATGCTCTCTGCCCTTGGCCAGGACCCTTCTTTCATATCAGGAGGCGTACTGGCAAACCTGGGGATTAATGCACGGGCAGGAAAAGGCAGCGCCTTTGTAATAGAAGCGGATGAATATGATCGGATGTTCCTGGGCCTAAGACCGAGAATCGAAGTGGTAACCAATATCGAATACGATCATCCCGATTGTTACCCCACCCCAGCAGATTATCAAGCCGCCTTCGTCGAATTCATGTATCATCTTTCCACAAATGGGACCCTGGTTGCATTTGCTGATGATCAAGGGGCGTGTGACCTGATGGAACAAGCCAATAAACTTGGCAAGACTGTATTCTCATACGGTATTTCAGAAACCTCCGGGACAGTCAAACCATTAAACGTTTATGCCAACGCCCTGGTACGCAACGAAAAAGGCGGATACTCGTTCAGTGCAACCGTGCTTGGTAACGTGGAAGAAGTAGAACTACAAGTGCCAGGAAAACATAACGTCTGCAACGCACTGGCGGCATTGACCGTGACCCAAGTACTTGGATTGCCCCTGGCAGATGCTGCATGGGCACTAGCTCAATTTACCGGAACCGGAAGAAGATTCGAAGTGCGGGGCGAATCAAATGGGATTGTAATCATTGACGACTATGCGCATCATCCCACCGAAATCAAAGCAACCCTGGCTGCCGCACGAGTTCGGTATCCATCCCGCCGCATCTGGGCTGTGTGGCAACCACACACCTATTCGCGCACGCGAGCGTTGCTCAACGAGTTTTCTACCGCATTCACCGATGCTGACGAGGTTATTGTTACCGAGATCTATGCTGCACGCGAATCAAAACAAAACTTTTCATCCAAGCAGGTTGTTGAGTCCATGCCCCGACAGGGACACTTTATCGCCGACCTTTCTGACGTCAGCAATTATCTCATTAGAAATTTGCGCCCGGGAGATGCTTTGCTTGTGCTTTCTGCTGGAAATGCCGACCAAATTAGCACCGAGGTCCTGGCACGTTTGAAGGAATCCCAAGGCTGATTTGATGAAACCATCTACCTTATCCGACTTACGCTCCACCTTTGGCGACCACATGCAGGAGAATATCCCGCTCTCCAGCTATACTGCGGCGCGCATCGGGGGACCAGCCGATGTCATCGCCTTCGTCCACTCAGCGGATGAGCTTGCAATTGCAGCGGATAAGTTGTGGAAACTGGATTTACCTTTCTCCATCCTTGGCGGCGGTTCAAATGTGCTGGTCAGCGACAAGGGCGTGCGAGGTGTGGTGATCATCAACCGGGCAAGGAAAGTGAATTTCAACTCTCAAGCTGAACCGCCCACCGTCCAAGCTGAATCGGGAGTGACTCCCAACGATATTTCCCAAAGAGCAGCACGGTTGGAACTGGCAGGATTGGAGTGGGCAGCGAGCCTTCCAGGGTCCCTGGGAGGAGCGATTTATGGGAACGCGGGAGCGTTCGACCGAGATATCGCCGGAAGCCTGATCTCGCTGGAACTCGTCCATCGGCAAAATGGCCGCCAGACCTGGACCGTTGAGAAGATGGATTATGGCTATCGAACCAGTGTACTCAAACGCGAACATCCTCCCGTAATCATCCTTTCCGCGATCCTGGCGCTTCGTAAAGGTGATGAGCAAGCCATTAGAACGAAAATGGAACAATTTTCGGAACAACGCAGAGAAACCCAACCCCAAGGCGCGAGCATGGGTTCGATGTTTAAGAACCCCCCTGGCGAGAAAGCAGGTCGTTTGATTGAAGCTGCCGGTCTCAAAGGCAGCAGTGTGGGTCCTGCCGAGATCAGTAACCAGCACGCGAATTATTTTATCAACCACGGACAAGCCCGCGCAGAAGATATGAAGGCTCTGATCAATTTGGCAAAAAATACCGTTGCAGAGAAATTTGGCGTATCTCTCGAACTTGAAGTGGAATTAATTGGCGAGTGGTAAGAATGGATAAAAAACTTCGGATAGCGGTGCTATTTGGCGGTCGATCCGGCGAACATGATGTCTCGCTTATGTCAGCCAAATCAGTGGTCTCCGCCCTCGATCCGGATAAGTATGAGATCACGCAAATCGGGATTTCCAAAGACGGCGTCTGGTTGACTGGGGAAAATATCCTGGAAGAAATGAGTAAAGATCAGATAGAAAATAAAGACCTCAATCAAGTTGTCATCATACCTGATCAATATCACAACCGCATCTGGGAAATCCAAAATATCAAATCCACTCCGAGTCTTTTCCCAGTTACAAATGTGGACGTGGTATTCCCCGTTCTGCACGGCACATTTGGCGAAGATGGCACAATCCAAGGGCTGCTCGAACTGGCAGACCTGGCGTATGTGGGTGCAGGTGTGACCGGTTCAGCAGTCGGTATGGACAAAGGTATTTTTAAGGATGTGATGCGAGCCAACAACATTCCGACCGCTCCATCTGTTATCGTCCTGCGAGGCGAAATTCATAAGAATATTGAGAATGTCATCAACCAGGCAGAAGCAGTGGGACCATATCCGCTTTTCGTCAAACCCGCCAACCTGGGTTCATCAGTAGGTATCACCAAGTGCAACAACAAGGCCGACCTTGGAGAAGGATTGATGGAAGCCGCGATCTATGACCGCCGGGTTTTGATTGAGCGCGGAGTGAATGCCCGCGAGATCGAAGTCTCCGTGTTGGGGAACGATGTTCCAATGGCTTCAGTTCCAGGTGAAGTGCTTCCCAGCCGTGAGTTCTACTCTTATGAATCAAAGTATATCGACGGAACATCCGGTCTACGTATCCCAGCCCCGCTACCTGCCGGGATTTCTGAAAATATCCGACAAATGGCAATTACTGCGTACAAAGCCATCGATTGCGCCGGGATGGCCCGTGTGGATTTCTTTGTCGAAAAGGGCACCGACGATATTTACCTGAACGAAATAAATACCATCCCTGGTTTTACCAGCATCAGCATGTACCCCAAGCTCTGGGAAGCCAGCGGACTTTCTTTTCCCCAACTAGTGGATCGCCTGGTCGAATTGGCCATCGAGCGAAAAAATGACCGAGACAATACTGAGCGCAACTTCCGGAGATTACCATGACCACCCTGCAAAAAAAACCCCGTGCTGATTTTATCCGCCAACGCCGCAACACTAAAGCGCCCCTGGTGCACATTCCTCATAAGGCGGTGAAATCCCCACGAAAGACGTACCACCAAGACTCGGTGTATTTACCAGCCAAACCGCGCCTGGTATCACGCCAGCAAACCACCCGAACATCAAAAACCAAGACTCGTAATGGCTACGCTATTGCCTTTTCACTGGGTCGCACGAAGGTCCACGCTCCAACCCTGAATATTCCACAGCTAGGTCCGCGCTGGGTTTCTGCGGGATTGACCCTTCTCCTCGGGTTCATGCTCCTGACCATGTGGACCGCATCGCCTTTTGCAGTCAAGGGAGCTGATGTAGTAGGGAATCAGCGGATTGGGGCGACGGAAATCAACGCCGTGCTGGGAATGATCGGCAAACCCATTTTTGACGCAGTCCCAGCGCAAATCGAAGCAAACCTGCACAAAGCATACCCTGACCTGGCCTCAGTTAAAGTGCAGGTGGGTTTCCTCAACCATATCACGGTGAACGTCGTTGAAAGGACACCAGTACTGGCCTGGTATCAAAACGGTGTAGTCACCTGGATCGATGCCAACGGAGTGGCGTTCACGCCGCGCGGCGAGGTTCAAGGGTTGGTCCAGGTGGCTGCGACCGGTGCCCCTGCAAATGTTCCTCTGGATACAACGCTTCCACTATATGCACAAAAATTCATCACTCCAGAAATGGTTCATGCCATGTCCATACTGGCTAGCGATGTACCTGCAGGGATGCCGATGATGTTCGACCCTGTATATGGGATGGGCTGGCAGGACCCGCGCGGTTGGAGCGTTTATTTCGGTCAGGACGACAAGGACATTTCTTTGAAAACGAAAGTTTACCAGGCAATTGTTGATACTCTCACCCTCCAGGGCATTCAGCCCACGCTTATCAGCGTGGAATATCTGAACGCACCATTCTATAAGTAGCCCAAGGACCCTATGGACGAAATTGTCGTTGGGATTGACGTTGGTACGACCAAAGTCTGCACGCTTGTGGGGCGGATCGAGAAAGAAGCCATCCGCATCCTGGGCGTAGGCATTGAACCCTCAGCAGGGATCAAAAAGGGTGTGATTGTGGACCTGGCAGCCGCCGCGCAGGCAATCACGAAATCGGTTGGAGTGGCTGAACAGACTTCCGGCGTCGAGATCACCGGTGCGATGGTCAGCCTGGCCGGCGCGCACGTCTCTTCAATAAACTCCAGGGGCGTGGCGGGAGTCTCCGATGAATTGATCGACGAGATAGACGTGGCACGCGCCCTGGAAGCTGCCCGAGCAGTCGCCATCCCACATAACAGAGAAATCATCCACATCATTCAACGCGGTTTTACCGTGGATGGACAGGATGGTATATCCATGCCGATCGGGATGCGCGGGTTCCGGCTTGAAGTGGAAGCCCACATCATCACAGCAAGCCAGGCGACCGTCGAAAACCTGCGCCAATGTGTTAATGCTGCCGGTGTAGAAGTCCTCCAATTTGTCCTGAACCCGTTGGCTTCCGGTGATGTGGTTTTAACAGATACTGAGCGCCAGATGGGCGTTGCAGTGTGCGACATCGGCGGTGGAACTACCGACCTGGCATTGTATGTTGATGGTCACGTCTGGCATACGATGGTTCTGGCAGTAGGCGGCAACCACATCACCAACGATATTGCAACCGGCCTTCGACTACCGTTAACCCAGGCTGAGGAAATCAAGAAAAAATACGGCTACGCCATGAAATCCGAGGTAGGACCAGAAGACACATTCATGGTACACACATTCGGAGAAGACCAACCGGTTAAGATCAGCCGCCAGGATATGGCCCACATTATTGAAGCCAGAGTTGAAGAAATTTTTACCTTGACATTGCAAGAAATCAAGCGTTCAGGGTACGACGGGCTTCTGCCGGCAGGTATCGTCTTAACCGGAGGCACCAGTGCCCTGCCAGGTATTCGCAAACTGGCCTCAAAAGTTTTCGGACTTCCAGTCCGAACAGCCCAGCCGGAAAACCTGATCGGTCTTGTCGACCAGTTGAAAAGCCCAGCATATTCCACCAGCGTTGGCCTGCTACACTGGGCCGCGGCGTTGACAGAAGACGACCTTTCGCCCGCCCATGGACACAAACCACGCGGCGGGAAGCGAGATAGCCAATTGAACCTGGATCCGGTCAAGGACTGGCTCAAAAGGTTGCTCCCGGGAGATCCACAGAAATAACGATATAACCTTTTCCTTGACCGAGAAACGTAACCCATTTTATCTTTCAGGAGGCAGTAACATGGACGCAAAAAAGAATTCAATCGAAACATTCGCCCGAATCAAGGTGGTTGGGGTGGGCGGCGGCGGCAGTAACGCCGTAAACCGGATGATCGAGGAAGGCATCCAGGGAGTGGAGTTCGTGGCGATCAACACCGACGCCCAAGCCCTGATGCTGGCGAAAGCTCCGACCCGGGTACGCATCGGCAACAAGCTGACACGCGGCCTCGGCGCAGGCGGCGACCCCGAAGTCGGGCGCAAGTCCGCTGAGGAATCTGCCGAGGACCTTTACAACGCCATGAAAGGCGCGGACATGGTCTTCATCACGGCCGGACTGGGCGGCGGGACCGGAACTGGTGCAGCCCCGATCGTAGCCCAGATCTGCAGGGAAGTGGGTGCATTGACCATTGGTGTGGTCACCCGTCCCTTCACCTTCGAGGGCAACCGCAGGATGCAATCCTGCGAAAACGGTATGACAAAGCTCAAGGAACATACCGACACACTCATTGTCATACCCAATGACCGGTTGCTCCAAATCATGGACAAGCGCGCCAGCTTGAATGATTCCTTCAAGATGGCGGATGATGTACTACGCCAGGGCATTCAAGGCATTTCCGAGCTGATCACCGTGCCTGGTTTGATCAACCTGGATTTCGCGGATGTGCGCGCCATCATGTCTGAGGGCGGTGCTGCCTTGATGGCAGTAGGCAAAGCCTCAGGCGAAGACCGCGCCCGCATCGCTGCAGAACAGGCCATCTCGAGCCAACTGCTCGATATTACGATCGACGGAGCCAAGGGTGTCCTCTTCAACGTCACAGGTGGTCCAAGTTTGACCTTGTTCGAGGTCAACCAGGCTGCTGCATTGATCCGTGAGACAGCACACCCTGATGTTAACATGATCTTCGGTGCAGTAATCGACCCAGATTTGGCAGATGAAATCCGCGTGACGGTTATTGCCACCGGCTTCGAACGCACCGGCATGCCGAGGCGCATCACCCATCCCGCCACCCACAGCATGGATGGCAAATCTTCCAGCCGCCCGCTCGAATCCGTCAGCGTGGATGCACAAACCGGTCAGTCGATTGCAGAGTTCCGCCCACAAACGTTTAATACCGAGGATCTCGACATCCCGACTTTCCTGCGTAACCGCAAGTAGCAAAACACCTCCCCTCCGGAAGATTAACAGGGGCGACCCTTCGGCCGCCCCTATAAAGTTTTAATCCGTATTTTCCCGGTGTCGCAGAACACGTGAGCAAGGTATAAATCGCCGTGATCTGAAATAATCCGGATCTTACGAGACTACCAACCGTGTTAGGGGTTTTTGGATGGATCCAAATTTAAGTGTATTCCCTACAATTATCGCACTATTTTCTCAATCTCCGAAACCAGCGAATTCAGGCAGGGAAGACATGGTTCGTGCCATTATGGAGAAAGGGGCTTTAGGAATACACCCACAGCTTGCATGAAGGTTATAGTTTGTTCTTCGTGCGGCACATGTCCAGCCTGGGGAATAATGATCAGCTTGGCATTAGGAAGTTCACCTGCCAACCGGATCGAGTCTGCCGTAGGAACGATTTTATCGGAAGCACCTGTGATTACCAGTACCAGAAGGGTGAAATCCTTTAGGTGTTCTGGCAGACCAGAGGGCTGGCTGGCTGCAGTGAAATACCACAAGGCACGGTCCCAGTTATCATCTTTTAACGGCTTGGTATACCCATTCATCGTCTCTGGGGTAATTTTTGATGGGTCATACCATGCCATTTAAATGAGATCAATGCCGCTACTTTCGATGGAACGAACAATTAGCTGACCGAGATGGTTCATTTCAGGGGTGTGATAGAAGGGATGCAACCAGGAAGGCCCACCCCCTCCTTCAAATACTGCAGGGTCGACTAAAATGAGTGCCTCGACACGGTCTGGATACTGGAGAGTGAATTGCATTGAAACTGTTCCTCCAGCCGAATTGCCCGCAAGAATGGCTTTCTGCACCTTGAATTGGTCAAGCAAACCGAGTAAAAGGTCCATATTGGCTTGTGAACAATATGGATTCTCTCCCGACCAAGACATAGGTCGTTCTGTGAGACCAAAAGCCGGCCGGTCATAAGCGGTAACCGTCCCATATTGACTAAATGGCTCCATAACCGCATGCCACGAAAAAAGGCTGGCACCAAAGCCATGTAATAGAACAAATACGGGTTCGCCCTGGCCGTTAGTCTTGACGTGAAGAATCAAACCATTTATTTGAATAAATCGGCTATCCGGATCAGCCAATTGTTCCGGGGTACGGTGTTGGTCATCGGGGGCACAGGGACTAGGAATGGTCCGATCAATACCAAGAGAACGAAAATGATCATGGTAATACCGAGCCCGTGTAAAAACCTGCGCCGCTTCATCCTTGGACAGTCTTCCTCTTTATTAACATTGCAACTCCCAAGGTCACAGCAACAAGTCCGAAGGCAATCCAGATACCAATAGTGACCATTCCTTGCTGATGAAACTTAACGCCGATGCCAGCCAAAGCCCACAGGATTACTGCAGCATATGCAATGTCACGTCGGGTGAAACTCATCAAACCAGCTATGACCACCACAGCGAATAAAATTATAAGCATCCAGGTTCCATCGCTGTGACCGAACTGGTTCCACTTGAGATAAGATAATACGTCGGTCACATTTGCTATGGTCGCTACAGTAATCCACCCCAGATAAATGCTGAATGGGACACGTACCAGCCAGGTCTCAGAAGTCGATACCTTAGCCTGTCTGGTGTTCAATCGGATGTAGGTAGCGATGAGAGAAGCTAGCAGAACCAGCATAGCTGCCAACGTTCCAGTGAATAATTCGTAATGCCAAAGGAAGATCCACATACTATTAGCTAAACAACCGAGAACAACCCACCAACCGGTGGCTAGCAACCGCGGGTTTTCTTTCTGCGCTGGTAGTGCCTGGAAGATAGCATATGTCAATAAACCAATGTAAATCAGACCCCAGATGGCAAAAACATACCCGGCGGGAACAAAATAAACATGGAATGAATCTGAAATCTTTCCGGTATTTAACCCATTGAGCGGGAGTGCATCAGCCAGAATATTGATGATAAGTGTGACAAGGACGACGACAATTACAGCTATTTGACGAAGATTATTTTTCATGAAAACCTCCTAATCAATCAGTCCAATCTTCAGGAAGGTATCATATCCACCTTTTACTCGTGATAACAAATAATAAGCAATCAGGGCGACCTGCAATGTCGCCCTGATTATTTATTCCTGGTACTCCAGCTCATACTCCCCAATATAGACCGTATCCCCTTCCAGGGCACCAGCTTCCCGTAAAGCCTTATCCACACCGAGACGTTCCATTAATTTTTGGAAGCGGCGCACCGAACCAGTCTGGTCCCAGGGAGTCATTTCGGCGGCGCGTTCAATCGAGACTGATTTAACACGATATCCGTCCGGTTCGCGCAGGATGGTGAAGGCGCGCGGATCTTCGACGGGACGGTAGACCGGCATGGGATGTTCGACTTCTTCCAGAGGAGGTGTTTCTGCCAGAGTGCCAGCGGCTTTGAGCAGCAATTCGCGAATATCGGTACGAGCCAGAGCGGAGATTGCCATAGATGGAAAGCCGCGCTTTTTAAGTTCTTTTTTTATTTTCGGCCAGCGTTCCTGGACCTCAGGCTGGTCTATTTTATTCAAGGCCACAATCTGCGGCTTCTTTGCAAGGTTCGGATCAAACAGCCCCAATTCGGTGTTGGTCTGGGCGAAATCTTCAAGCGGGTCGTCAGATAGCCCATCCAGGAGATGAATCAAAACGCGGGTTCGCTGAATATGGCGCAGGAAGTCATGTCCCAGCCCAACTCCCTGCGCTGCGCCTTCCACCAAGCCAGGGATGTCGGCAAGCACAACATTCGTCTCCGCATCCACTTCAGCCACGCCGAGGTTGGGTTCAAGGGTGGTAAAGGGGTAGGAAGCTATTTTGGGCCTAGCGTTGGTCAAAACAGATAGGAGGGTGGATTTGCCCGCGTTTGGCACCCCGACGATGCCAATATCGGCAATCAGTTTAAGTTCGAGGCGCAGACGTTTTTCTTCGCCGGGTTCACCACGTTCAGCCGTACGAGGAATCTGATTTATCGAGCTTTTGAAATGGGGGTTGCCACGCCCGCCGCGACCACCCTTGCATACCAGCAAGCGTTGGTCGGGTGCTGTCAAATCACCGATGAGGTTACCGGTCGCTGCGTCATATACAACCGTCCCGGGTGGAACAATAACCATCAGATCGCCAGCAGATTTTCCAGATTTGTTATTTGTCCCGCCGCCCTTACCATCCTCGGCAGTGTAGCTTGTGGTATGGCGAAAAGCTGCCAGGGTGTTTAGCGTGGGGCGGACCTCAAGGATGACGCTCCCGCCGCGCCCGCCGTCCCCCCCGTCGGGTCCGCCGCGCGGAACGTATTTCTCCCGGTGGAAATGGACCATGCCATCCCCCCCCCTTCCGGATTGTACAAGTATCTCAGCCTGATCAATAAACATAGTTCTATTGTAACAAAAAGATCGGGTTTATGCGATAAACCCGGTCTTTATCCCTTTTCTATTATTTTTTCTTACTCTTTTTCCCAAACTTCGCCATAAGGATATCTTCCAGGGTAGGCTTACCAATCTCCTGAAGCTCGTAGCGAACGCGTTGATGGGGTTTAGAAATGGTAATCACCCGGGTCAGGTCGATGGGCGTCCCGATGATGACCAAGTCCACGTCTGCCTTGCGGATGGTGGCTTCCAAGTCTTTCATCTGGGCAGCGCCATAGCCCATAGCGGGCAGAATGGGACCTGTCTTCGGATATTTTTGGAAAGTGGCAGCGATGGAACGGACTGCGAACGGACGCGGGTCCACGATTTCCTTAGCGCCGAAGCGTTTGGCAGCGACGAAACCGGCACCGTAAGCCATTTCCCCGTGAGTAAGAGTAGGACCATCTTCGATGACCAGCACGCGTTTCCCAAAAATCGCGGCGGGGTCGTCCACAAAGAGCGGGGAAGCGGCTTCGATAACGGTGGCACCCGGGTTCAGCATGCGCAGGTTTTCGCGGACCCTGATAACTGCCTGAGGGTCAGCAGTATCCACCTTGTTGATGACGATGACATCGGCGTTGCGAGCATTCATTTCACCGGGGTGATAAGTGCTCTCGTGACCGGGGCGGTGCGGGTCAGCCACCACGATCTTCAGGTCCGAGACGTAGAATGAGAAATCGTTATTGCCACCATCCCATAGAATGATGTCGACTTCCTTTTCAGCGGCGCGCAGGATCTTTGTATAATCCACGCCGGCATATACGATGACGCCGTTATCGATGTGAGGCTCGTACTCTTCGCGCTCCTCGATAGTGGTGTCATACCTGTCGAGGTCCTTATAGGTGGCATAGCGCTGGACTTCCTGCTTAACCAAGTCGCCATAGGGCATGGGGTGGCGGATGGCGGCAACCTTGTAGCCCATATCGCGAAGGATGAGGGAAACACGACGGGTGGTCTGGCTCTTGCCTGACCCGGTGCGCACGGCGCAAATAGAGACGACCGGCTTGGTGGATTTGACCTGGGTGGAATGCTCGCCCATCAGGCGGAAATCGGCACCGGCAGCCAGGACCATCGAGGCTTTATGCATGACCACTTCGTGGGGGACGTCCGAATAGGCGAAAATGACCTGTTCGACCTTGTATTTTTTGATCAACTTGAGCAAGTCAGTCTCGGCAAAGATGGGAATACCTTTTGGATACAGTTTCCCGGCAAGCTGAGGCGGATACGAGCGACCCTCGATGTCGGGGATCTGGGTTGCAGTGAAAGCCACCACTTCATAGTCCGGGTTATCGCGGAAATAGACATTGAAATTGTGGAAGTCGCGCCCGGCGGCGCCCATGATGAGAGTTCGAGTTGGCATAGATTCTCCTTAATTTAGGATTCCAGTGTCAATCACTTCATAAAGGGGCAAGCGGTGAAACGCGACGCTGGGAAGCGCGACACCGGGGATGAGGCTACATCACATCGGGAGCGGTAATGCCCAAGAGAGATAAAGCGTTGGCAAGGACAATTTTCACAGCAGCGACCAGGCGCAAGCGTGCATCGCGGACATCGGGAGCAGCCTGCACAACAGGACAGGCATCATAGAAACCCGCAAATGCCCTGGCAATGTCATAAGCGATGCTGGCAATCACGAGCGGCTTGTATTCGGCTGCCGAGCGCTGAACTTCAGCAGGGAAGCGTGAGAGCCAGTCAATCAATTCCACTTCGGCGGGTTCGAGGGAATTGGCAAACTGTGAATGCGGCAGGTTCGCAGGATCGACGCCTGCTTTCTTCAGGATGGAATTGCAGCGGACATGAGCGTACTGAATGTAGGGTGCGGCCTGCCCATTGAAATCCAAAGCGGTCTGCCAGTCGAAGGTGACCATTTTCGTATTTTCTCGAGCAAGGATGGGGTACTTTAAAGCTCCCAACCCGACGGCCTTCGACACGCTATCGAGCTGATCCGCGGTGAGATTAGGGTTCTTCTTTTTCGCTTCCTCCCGGGCTCGGGAGGTGGCCTCACGCAATAAATCTTCCAGCAGGACCACCGTGCCTTCGCGGGAGGAGACGACGACATTCCCGGGAAGAGTGACCAGTTCATAAGGTACGTGGCTGCATTTCTGGGCCTGGTTGTACCCGGCAATTTCCAGGATCTTGAAAACCTGCGTAAAATGCAGGCTTTGGCGCACGTCGACTACGTAAACGGATTTAGCCAGGTGCGGGTAATCGCGGAATTTGTGCAAGGTTAATGCCAAGTCTTCGGTCGCATATAGGGCGGTGCCGTCCGAACGGAGAACGACAGCGGTGCGGTATTGGTCCTTGTTCAAAGCGAGAACCTCGTCAATTTTGACGATCACGGCCCCGCCATTGGGACGGTCATCGGTGGCAATACCGCGGCGGACGAGATCCTCCACCATTTCCTTGCCTGGCTTTTCTTCCTGGCTGTTGAAATAATAAACATCGAAGCGAACGTCGAGGGCGGCGTAGATCTGGCGAAAACCTTCCATCGACCAGGCGCGGGTTCGCTCCCAAAGGGCTACAATCTCGGGGTCACGCTGATCCCAGCGGGCATAAAGTGCGCGCAATTCCGCTTCGAGGGTGGGATCCTGTTCGATGCGGTGGGCAGCTTCGGCATAGACCTCCCCCATCCAGCGGGTAATGTCGGTGGCAGGCTCTTCACCGTTGTGAAACTTCAAGTAACCCCACAACCACTTGATCACGTGCATGCCCATATCACCGGGATAGTTGGCACGGACAATGTCGTTACCGGCGAATTCAAGGATGCGGCACAGGGCGTCACCCAGGATGGTGCCACGCAAGTGCCCGACATGGAATGCCTTGTGGGTGTTGGGGTGGGAGAACTCGATCATGACGCGCTGACCGGTGGCAGGTCCGGAGCCGAAACGGTCTTTTTTATCCAAGACAGAATCGACAATACGGCGGGTGTATTCCTGCGTGTCGTAATACAGGTTGAGATACCCCATCACGGCTTCAACCCGTCGGATACCGGGAACGTCACTCACCTGAACCTTCACCTGGGTGGCAATCTCCTGGGCACGGGTGGCGACAACGATTTTTTTGCCGAGGCGGGCCTCGGCGGCCGCGGTGGAGAAAAAGGAAGTGGACATTCCCCACTCTCCGCTAAAAGGGAGAGGTTTCCATTCAAGCGCGGCAAGGGGAATATCATTCTCCTTGCAGAATGCCTGGATCCTGGCTTCGATGGCGTTTTGTTCTGTCTCAAACATAAATCCTCGCGCCAGAAATTATATCATTTGCCATAACCGGCAAAAAATAAAAACGGGAGGCCCCTCGTTCAGGGCGCTCCCGCACATAGTTTTTGCAAGCCGCGAACTCAGGATTCTTTTGTTGCGGCGGTTTTTTTCTTAGCGGTGGTCTTGGCGGCTGATTTCTTAGCCTCGGCTTTTTTGTCCTTCGAGGAGGAGGCAGCGGCGCTCTTTTTCGCTTTAGAGGAAGCCTTGGATTCATCCATGGATTCAGCGATTTCCGTCCTGGGTTCTTCCACCTTGCGAGCGGTGGTTTTCCGAGGAGCAGCCTTTTTCCCCTTCGGGGAGGATGTTTTAACCGGCGCCGCAACAACTGGTTCCCCTTCAGCGGGGGCAGCGTCGACAGGAGCGGGGACCATTTTGGCGAATGCTTTCACCAAGCGGCTCTTCCGGCGGGCAGCGTTATTCTTGTGGATGACGCCATGTTCGGCAGCCCGGTCGAGAGTGCTGATGGCCTGCATGAGGGCGGCCTTCGATTCGGGGGTACCGTCGTCGATATTGGTGCGGGCGGTGCGAACGGCGATGCGAGCTTCGCCGCGGTAAACACGGTTGCGCAGACGTTTCTTGTCGTTCTGGCGGTTACGCTTGATCTGAGACTTGATGTTAGCCACTACATTCCTCCAAATAATTAAACAATTTCACGGCGCATTATTTTACAGCACGGGAGGGAATCTGTCCAGCCCGAAATGGGAGGGAGTTTGCGGGGAAAGAACAGGCGCAGCGTCCCCCCGGATAATATTGCTTCCCCGGCAAAGTATTTGTTCCTGAGGAACAAACGAGGAACGAAACCATCTCGTTGTTCCTTCATATACATGTACCAGGCTGGCGAGATTGTTCCGCGAAACAAACCGAAAACGAATAAATGCCTTTGGAAGGTTCCCATTTAATATCGGTAATACCCAAGAAATTGTTCGTTAGGAAACCAATTGTAAATTCCCAACGAACCGCCCCACCCTACCCTCCCCAAATACAAGACCGGTATTTGGAGAGGGTGTTTTACCTGGATAGTGATGGGGGAACCTTTTGCGGCTCAAACACACGCACCGATGAGTGTAAGAAGAGGAACAATTCTTTTCCTGCAGGAACCCAATTCTCATCGAGAGGATTTTCATTATATGGGCAACATAAATCGGTAAAATGGATTGATTTGGTGGTTGATCCTGAGGATCAATTCCCATGCGGGCAAATACGGGTGCCAGGCGAGAGATCTTGTGAATTGCCAGAATTATTGAGGAACCGACAGAGGATGGCGCACGACTCCGAATAAAAGTCACTTATTGCGTGATTGTCGCGAGACGAATAGCATCTATATGGTTGTTAAAGTGCGGATGAAAATGTGGATCTATTCAAAATGAAAAAGGATTACCACAGAATGATTATAGAATATATGTTCTAGTTTGTCAAGTTCGAGAGGGCGACCAACAGGGTCGCCCCTACTGATGACTATTAGCCTGAACCAATCCCGAATCTTTTTACCTCATAACCCAGCTGATTGGCCGAGTCGGGAAGCGCTGGAATGGCGATACACCAAGTTCCAGAGTGCGCAATAAGTGATGGTCTAAGAAGATTATTAGCCAATTTCCAACTGGTCGGCGCAATGAATCCATGAACGTGCAGTTTTTGACTAAGGAAGATTGGAGATAACCAGAAAGTGGGGAAAAATGAATGAATTGGAGATAAACCTATAACTTAGCGGTTCTAGATTTATCCACGACGACCTCTCAAAAGGTT
>Ga0209638_1000089_pt1 | contig 57361 bp, 71 predicted proteins | sample BarGraNGADG00211_FD_184490 | JGI IMG/M metagenome (GOLD analysis project Ga0209638, IMG submission 184490) | Arctic peat soil microbial communities from Barrow, Alaska - Barrow Graham LP Ref core NGADG0002-211 (SPAdes) (version 2) | ecosystem: Environmental > Terrestrial > Soil > Wetlands > Peat... | reverse complement strand
CCCTTCCTTACCTCAGTTGGGTTGCACCAGCTTAGAGCTTCAGACTGAGACGGCATCTGAAGGTAACTATGTATTCGCCCACATCGTTTACTGATTTTGTTAACTCCGATCAGTGTTCTGGTAAACTTAGGCTTTTAAAGCCACTGAGTCTTTAGCTCAGTGGTAGTTTACATCACAGCACCTCCTGGCCCCCGGGGTCCTCATCCAACCAATCCCCTTCAAAATAAATCACATCCAACTCTAGGCCCTGCCATTCGAGACCATATATATCCGAAAAGAATTTATCGGCGTCGGCAAAACTGGGGAACCCCCCCCGTATAGCCCAGGAGTCTTGAGTAGTATCCCGCTGTCGCTCAATGACAAGCCCGCCACGCAGTTTTATTACACTCGTTACCATAGCAGTACCTATCAGCTCGTCACCTTCGCACGAAACGCACTCTAAGGTATCGCCTGTTTTGATGGTACTCGCTTTCCGGGTAGTTTGTCTCTGTTCGCCATTTTTCAGGAGTGAGACGTGGTGTGGGTCTTTGAAATAACATTTCATTATTCTCCCTCCAGTTCCTTGAACTTTCTACAGAAATCAGACATGGATGTTACGTTGCAAACCACAGCCGACTCGTTATACAATTCGCATTTAACTTTATTTTTACCGGATGGTGAATATGGACATACCATTTAATTCACCTCAATAAAATCCCCAACTTCTACCGTGGGAAACGTTCGGTCTACGAACTCCTCAAACATTTCTTCAACGAGTGTTCTTCCCATCAATTCTTTAAACGTGAAATCTATTTTTGACATTTTGTATAGCTCCTTTAGTTTTCTTCCGTTGTTATCAATCTTCGTCTTTTTCAGTTTTCTGGGCCTCGATACTTCTCTGCATCCTTACTCGTTCGGCGACACCTTCTCTCGTTGTCGCCCGATACTTCTCTGCATCTTCGATTATCTCTCTTAATGCAGAATCCCGGCTAGTGTGCTGTCCGGCTTTTTTCCGTTTGTCAATGTACCTTTTTGTACTCTCGGAAACCTTGATGCATTCAGTTACCATGATGTATTATACACATCAATAGTACTTAAAAGTATCTAGAGGGAATCGTATGGGTACCTTTATATTGTATAAGTGTCTAGTATTAGTATAGCAAAAACGCAATCCCAAAAACTAACGGAGCTAAAAATATGAAAAGGAAAATACAAGAAGCTAAACCCCTAACCCTTGGGGAATTTGTCATTTCGAAAGTAAGAGAACTTGAAACACTAAACCCAATACTTGGAACTCTGACGGATGGGATCTGGCAGGAATCTATCGAAGGCGATGGGTGGAACACTATCAGAACGGGGTCGATCTTCGAAGAACCTAAATTTATCACGATTAGCGAGATCGCAAAAGAGCATAAATTCTACATTGAGAATTTCGAAAGAAGAATGAATGCAGTTCTGGGGTTTTCTAAATGAATCCCTGGACTGAACTCACCGGATCAGTTGATTATCGGGCACTTTCGGACAGTGAGCTTTTGTGCCTGGCAAACGGAAGTATAGATCTGCAAGTGTTTCTGAGTGAAAGGGGGGAAACCGCATGACTATTCTTGAACACCTTGAAACGCTTACTTATCACTATTCGTTTTCTACGATAGCCAAAAGGGCATATATTATCAGACTGAGAACTATGAGAAGACGGTTTGTTAGAAAATAATGTCAACATATAATTAGAATTTGAAACCGGAGCTAGAAAACATGACCTTTGAAACTACCCTTTCACAAATGCAGAACATACACCAGACCATAACAATCAACGGCGAGGGGATACCAACTTATCCCCTATCGAGTAATTACCATCTCCGTATAACTGGGATAGATACCGAAGACTGGGATGTGTGGGGTCCGCTATCTAAGCGGGTATTTAAGCTGGGGGCAAAAGGAATCCCAGAGCTAATAAAAAAAGATATTGTTTATTTTGCGGATGAATGGAATGAGATTGTACACCGTGGGGTCGCTGGGGAACTATGCGCCATCTTGAAAGAAATAGAGTTTGTAGCGCCGGAGATTCCTGCTGAAGTAATTGAAACACCGGCGCCCCCCGAAATAAAAGTCCCTGCAAAAAAAGAATATACGAACCCAGGTGAAGTTAAAAAAACACATACAAAAAAAGCAAAACATAACTCAACCGCAAAAGCGGAAGAATACCCGGATAGGTTTGGGATCGAACTCCCTATAGCATATCCCCCGGAGATGGTGGGGAAATCAATGAGATTCATGCAGTGGAAGAAAGTAAACACTGTCATAACTACCGGAAGTAAAGTGCTTATCATTGATGAGGACGAGTATAACTTCACGCTTAATATCCCATCTGCTCATATGTGGTTCAAGCTTAGTCGAGATAAGGCTGAGATAATCAATCCAGCGCAAGATATGAACTGATAAATAATTACTTTTTTATTTTTTAAAATATCAATCGTATAATATTATACCAATCGTATAATAATATAGTATACATCATAATTATACTATTTGAAGAAATAAAATCCGATTAACTATAAATGTAAGTAGTGATATAAAAAAGTAGTATTGGAACTTATCAGGGTGGGACCTGATGAGAACCAAAAGACAACTTAGGAGACTGAATTAGAAACCACACAATAAGTCTAGATAGCTCCGGACGTGGTGGAGTTTTTCAGTCTCTTTGTCTTTTTATACTGTTTTTCGCATGATATATATTGTTTTTTTCTGGAGTGAATAAAGGGGTAGTTAAAGCGCTGTTTTTGAGGACAATATATAATATATGTCTTAAATATATAAACTTATCTTGTGTAGAATAAAATATCACACAGTATAATATAATCACCCCGGAACGGGTTTTGGTTAACAATTTCTCTTCTATCTCGCGACATGCATATATCTAAACCGTGCTTTGTCTAAAAATGGAACACGTGTGACCCCAGGCGAAAAATTTATGATTTCGGAAAATGATATATGTTTCCCCGAGATGGAGGAGGAAATGTATATATTAACTGATCACCAAAAATATGTCCTTGATACGTTGGACATCTACAAACGAACCATACGGGGCGGTTGGCTTTCTAGGTGCGCCCTAACCGGCGTCAAAGATGGCACTATCCGTCACCTGGTTGATATGGGATATATTGAATCTGCTATAGTTACAGGGATATGGACAGTGAGGTATACGGGGAAGATTTATTTGGATCAATATGAAGACGCTTTTGAAAATGACAATAAATGATCAGTCTATTTTTGATGAAATTACATGTTTACATCGGTGTTAGTATCCCGATATTTTTATATTAGGATGTTTATTTTTATAGAAAGTATGGCTACGTTTTAAGTTAAAAGGTAGCCATCTGAAAAAATCACAGACTTATCAAGGCTCCGTTTTCTTAGGTTTGTAGGTTAATTAGTGGAAAATGGCTACGTTTTATTATTTTGTAGCCATTGGGTTATGAAAAAAAAAGAAGAAAAAAAGAAGTTTTGATTTTTGTGCGTCTCGATTACATCTGGCCCGTTTCGCGATAGTTGACTATATCGTGATCTTTCGGCACACCGATGACACTATCTCCCTTCTTTACTCTAATCGTTTCAGTCGGATTAGAATCACCGTGGATGATTATAGTACAATTTCTATTTTTATTATTGGGTCCGCATGAACCGGGATAACCACGCTTATCCGTGACGAGATTAATAACCTCGTCTTCTTTGTTAACTTTTAAATGGAATTCTGTATTTGTAGGCCAAAATTCTCTAGTCAACTGATCTTTTTTATTCTGGGAACCGTATTTTATGTATTTTGCAGGAATTATATGATTATTTGACATCGTTGTGGCCTTGGAAACTACGAACTCTAGATTTTTATGGAAGTACTTTTTTTCGTCGGGAGTAAATCCTTCGCCTCCGCGAGTTCCAGATATATTCACAAATCCAGAGTGTTCCCCTTCACAGTGAGCAATGCAGTTATCTAAATATACATGCGAAATCCCAGTTGTAATAATTGGATACTTCAAGAATAACTCAGCATCTTTTATGATAACTGCTGTATTGTTAATTTCCTCAATGAATAGATTAACTAATTCAGTAGGAGAAACAAAAGAGATATATTCAGTCCGTTCATTTATACAGTCTTTTTCTTTTACCACAGTTTCGGTTTCTTCGTCGAAGGTATAGTCCCCTTCTACAACCATAGAGAACTTTTCACTGTTGTAGTTATCACTTACTGGTCGACTACCCTTCACATAAAAAGTGGATCCGTTTTTGTAAACATGCCCACTAGTCAATGACATAGGAAATCTATAGTCTTTGGAAGTATCACATTCGATATTGTTAATTATTGCTTTTATAAAATCACCGCTTATATATTATACGGTGATGTATTTAAACACTACCGTATAATATATTTGCGCTTGCGGCACATACTGCACGGAATAAAAAGAAAAAAAGAAAAAAAGAAGTGTTGAAATTAGATGGCTCAAATCTGAGCCGTCCTACTTTTTTACTGTTTAAATGTAGAGATTACATTCCCGCACGCGCATATTAATTTAACTGTGTCGTGTTGCGTGTAGATGTGATGCAATTTGTGTGTACCGACTACATCCCGACCGTCAGGGTGACTACCGGTGTATACTTTCAGTGTGTGTCCAGGGAGGACATCAATATCTTTGAATACGATTGTGTTATTACACGTCATTTCGTGTATTTTATACCCTTCCAGGTGTGCTGTGAAGGCATTATAATTTGTTATACTCACATATTCCACTCCATCACTCAATGGGTGTAAGGCGCTGATCTGAACTCCTTCGTTGTTGATATCCGCGTACTTGACTTCACTAGGGTTGACGGCGGTAACCTTGTCAACGGGGCTGGTTTTGGATATTATAATAGTCTTTTTGATACTCACTGGGGCAGGTATGATTTTGCCCGGGGTTGTTTTTGGGATGACTGTCACAGTTGTTGGTTCCGGAGTAACTGTTGCATTACTGTTCGGTTTTGGATTAACTGTTACCGTTGTTGGTTTTGGAGTGACTGGCACTGTTGTTGGTTTCGGGGTAACAGTTGCATTACTGTTCGGTTTTGGATTAACTGTTACCGTTGTTGGTTTTGGAGTGACTGGCACTGTTGTTGGTTTCGGGGTAACAGTTGCGTTACTGTTTGGTTTCGGAGTAACTGTTGCCGTGGTTCCGTTGTTTACGGGTTTTGGCGTAACTGTTGCACCGGTACCATTCGTAACATCGGCTTGTGTATTATCATCATTCCCGTCAGACGCATTGGCGGTAGTATCGGGCGTTGGTTCTGCGGTAGGAGTGACATTAATAGTCAAGTTTCCATTCTCCTGGGCCCCTGCTGAGACTGCAACTATTGCAACCGAGGAGATCACAAGGAAAATAGCCAATATAGAGGATATTCGTTTCATAATTATAACCGTCCGGTTTATAGAGTTAGAAAGTATAATACAACATCTTACTTATAGATTTTTATTCTAATTATTCTAGCATGGCAGAATCTAAGAACGTTTCCTCAGACTCTTTCGACTTCATTCGTAGCAATTCCGTTTCTGTTCTTAACTGTCTGTACTCGGCCATGCAGTCTCTCAACTTCATGCTAAGCAATTCCGTTTCTGTGTTCAACCGTCTGTACTCGGCTAATATAAGCCGTATGGTAACATCGTCTGTAGTGTCTCCTAGTGTTTGACTAATCTCTCTTATTTCGTCCAATGTATTCTGATTTATCCTAATCTGTTTTGCTCCCATATATGATAGATACACCTTTTTATATTTAAGCGTTACTATACGCACGCGCTCAACATTACCAGACGGGTGCATGAAACGTTACAGCCAGTAACTTTATATACGATATATGCCTAGTATTAGTATAGCAAAACAAAAGGAGCGAAAACATGTCAAAATATGACTGTCTCTACTCATGTCAATGTGGTGCTCTCTGCATAGGGTATTACATGGCATCGGATAAAGCCGACGAAAATATCAGAGCGTTGGTAAAAAGTAAAGTAAAATGCCCAAAATGCGGTAGATTTGCACTACTGAAAGACGTTGTAAAACACGACGATGATATACACATCAGTGGGGCAGGAATACATCAGATGGGTATCTCATAGATATCCTTATATTGTATGAATGCCTAGTATTAGTATAGCAATAAAACGAAAGGCGCCAAGATGAACGCCTTTCAAAATGTTTGTATACGAAGATGAGAACATGGACAAATGGGATATTGTTTTAACAATAGCAATATTCATACTCGGAAAAATGATTTGGGGATAAAAATATGAGTCTCGAACAACTTATATCGATCTCGCATACCCTCAGCATCGTGGAATTCTTAAACGAATTTGATAAATTGACGGTTCAAGAGCAGGAACTATACATATTAGGTTAGATAGACGATTAATAAAATTGGGGGGAGTAAAATGAAACAACAGAGGGAACACAAGTGAGTGAAATACCAGAAGACGATCTACAGAAAAGAATCGAGGTCTTAGAAAAACAATTTAAAAGTATAGAATATTGGATATTAGGGGTTGAGGTTTTTTTTATTATTATGATTTGCGGTCAGTTGTTGTCGTTTATCGCTTCAACATCAGACCAGCCGCTTCGATCCGTATACCAATTTAATGATTATATAATTCACTGGTTCACAAATTGAATTGAAGTAGCGTTTAACAAAAGAGGGGAAGTAAAATGACAAACGGAAAATATATAATATCATTGATATTGATTCTCACCTTATTGGTCAGCGCGGCGTCTGCTGCAAGTCTGACTGTCGGTCCAAAGGCAGCATATAAAACCGTGCAAAGCGCTGTTAATGCTGCTCACGATGGTGATACAATTAATGTATTGGCCGGCACTTACCCCGAAAGAGTGTTTATAACCGAGAACCACGTCAACTTTGTAGGCCAGCCTGGTAAGTACCCCACCGTTTATGGATTTGTGATGGGTCAGAGTACAAAAGCGTTGGGGGCTGCAAACATAAACGGATTCAGGATCACTAAGTACGGTATCATCGGTGGGTCTTTCGGTAGTAATACTATCCAGAACAATTACTTCGTAAACTGTGGAGTCGTGGGTCTCGCAGACAACTGGGGGAACAACAACTTCATAAACAACCAGTTCACCAACGGGGGAATACACCTTGCGTCGGCTAGTAGAGATAATGTCGTGACAGGAAACACTTTTTATAAGGCGAAGATTGGATTGGAATTAATTCAAGGCGCCTACTGCACCAAGATATCCGGCAACACGTTCTCTAATTGCGTGATTGGGATAAAGGTTAAGGCTATCCCAAGTATACTAACCAATAATAAATATATTAAAAACAAAGTCAATATCCAGACAGGTAATTTTTAATACCCGTCTGTTCCTTTTTTGCGTTATGTGATGAAATTTGATAATACTAATCTGTTTTTCCGTGCGAATTCTACAAGATAATCTTCAGAGTCTTTTTCTACAGTTTCCCCTAATGTCAAAGTTGTTTCAAATGAGTCATAACTTACCTCATGATGGACGCGGAGAACAGGATAATTAGGATCTAATGGTTCCCCGTTGATGTCTATCATAGGTATTTTAGTGGTCACTCGATCCCCGATGCATGCTTGTGGCGTGCCCTCGAGCGTTACGGATCCCGCCACCCGTGGACTTTTGATGTGCGGTAGATAATATTCTGCGAATCTAGCGCATAAGGCATTACTTTCCAAGCCCGTGTCCGTTTCTACAAGTGTTCGGGTGCCGTATAACGCGACTGCGGCGCTGTCAATTGCCGTTCCCGTGTACTGGACTCCTTCGGTTGCGGGTGCGATGGCGTCCGGCGTTTTACCATACTCAACTATTTTTGTATATACATTTTGACCGTCTGAGGTGAAATCCGCAGAAAGAAGCCTTGGTGTCCCCTGGATAGCTTTATATTTATCAGTCGGAACTGTGGAAAACGGTTTGAATTCGATGGGGCACGGCGTAATTAAATTGTGTTGAGCATCATACGTCGGGCGAGCAATAAAAGCCCACGAATATCCGGACAGTTTCTCAAAATCTAAAAATATATCTTTAACATATTTTTGGTTTATTTTTGTTGAATATGGGGCAGTGATGCCCGTACCTTCTAGCAATAATACTTGTGTGCGATTCAGATAAGTAAAGGAATAATGATTGATTATAGAAGCTAAGTCGGTGGCGCTAGCATACGTTGTGGCCTCCGACAGAATCGCATAGGATGTTTCCGCTGCATGTCCTGAACATATTATAGTTGCAGTTGACCCGCTCCCGTATTGCGCCCGGATCGTCAGTACCCTTCCCTCAAATAGATCTTGCCAGACTGCTCTTTCATTTGGAGAATACTGGACAGATACTTGGTACCGAACTATATCATCGAACCGCACAATGGTTAAATAATCGAGCTTGCCTGAATTTGCGATAACCTCGATACTCGCGACTGGGATAGAAAAGGGGTAGATGTGGTCAGTCGTTGCACTCACGACATGAAAATAATATTTATTGCCCCCTTTTTTTTGTATTATAAGCCGACTGTCAAACTTGTAATACATCATATCACCATATTTCGATCGCGTGTTTTCAATATGCAGACAACGGGATTACCGGATAGAATCGAAGTAAATACATTTGGTTCACCCGTTGCAAATATTTTCGGCCTAGGTGCGTCAATCGTTACTAAATCGGCGTGCACGAAAATCGAACCCAATACCACCGATTCACCGGTTTTTGGTTGGATCTGAATACCGAAGACAGTATTCCCTATTATTGATACATTAGCACCGCTGTCAAGTTCTCGATAGATCATAGTATTAATTAAATCAGTGGCTGTATTGCCGTCTATCATATAGCCAGTTCCACGATATACTGAAATCAAAAACTGAGGTATGCCTGAAATAACCATAGTTTGGATAAATGGCATCCCAGTAACTGCAAACTTTGTATCAAAAGTAAATACAACCGCGGCTCCTACACCGATTGTCAATGTCCGGTTCGCTGGAGAATATACAATCTCTCCCATCCGTGACTCGATCGTCGATAACACCGAATCGTCCTCAAAATTGGTAGAATATTCAAATGATCCTGTATAATCCGCGTTGATTGATATAGTGCAGCCATATGGTAAGAGGTTGCATATATCAATTACAGTGGATGGGTCGACCGAGTTATAAATAGACAGACTGTTTGTATCACTTGATGACGAATATGCCAACAGTGGGGTAACCTTATACCCAAAATGGCTAGCGACCGCTCTATAACTGGCATTCGAAGTTTTCAAGAAATATTTTAAAATTATACTTTCGTTGACCCCGGCGGAGGACGACAATGCTTTGATCTGTTTGGTTGCCGTAGTCGTAGAATTGGTCCAGTTGGCTATCGGTGTTTCGGCTCCCCCGAATAGAGACGCCGCCTGCATATTAACGGCCATGTAAGATACTGTCCCCGCGTGAACGTTTGAAAGCATGCCGGAAACTTCGTCTAGTCTATTCCTTGCTCCGTTTGTAGGTGCCGGAATAGTGACAGTGAACTCCATGCTCGTGGAGGCCTGGCTGTAGAATGTAGCGGCGGATGTATATGACGTTACCCCGGAGTCGTATATCAATTGAGTTCCGGTAATCACGCCGCTGCTGTCGGTCTGAGGGACCGCAGAATGGACTTCGATATCGGGAATTGTATTTTCATGCCCGTATGTTATAATGTCATTTCCCACTGCAGACAATTCAAAATCCGACAATTTCTCAAAACTCACACTGTCACAGAATAACAAAGCTCCATCGTTTGGTGTTCCGACCCCATGAACTTTTATAACCGAATCGAGTGGGGAAACATCATATTTTACCGTCATCTGTTGTTCTTCGGGGTCGGTGGCCGTATTCCAAACGAGTTGTCGGATAGAGGACCCACCGGAGAATATCTCTACCACTAAACTGCCCTGTGTTAGTCCTATCGTTTTTGCAACTGCTGAAAGAACATAGATGACTCCTGCATCGCAATTAACAGACTGATAAATGCCGCCTATGTCGGCGGTCACTCCATCGCCCGTTATGAGGACACCTGTTGAGCCATCACCCATATAATCTAAACCTCTCTTCAGGCCTGTATTTTGTAAAGTCCATGCTGCGGGTGGGATGTTTTCAATTGTCCCATTATCCGAGGATACCATAGCCCTGTTGCCCGTTCCGGAGACCCCCACTGCTATAAACGTATAATCAGAGCACGCTATCGATGTCCAGTTGTTATCCGCAGCGGAAACACCGTTTATCCAGTCCACCGCGTTCGTAGAAAGCATTACTCTATTTCCTGTCCCGGTTTGCGCAACTGCGACAATCAAATCAGTTGTGGGGGAAACCACAAGTGACCGCCATTGGTTGCGTGCATATGTGACACTGCTCCCGCCTGTCGCTGCCACCGAAAAAATATAACCAATCACTGTGGTGTATGCCCGATATGAGGCATTTGATGTTTTCAGATAATACCGAAGGGTAACCGTTTCTCCGGTAGCAGAATTCACGGCAAGGGCGAACGTTTTTTGAATATAAGTAGTCGTTGTGTTTGTCCATTCCACTAATGTAGTTTCAGCACCCGAATACAGAGACGCTGCTTGTATTGTGACTTTCAAAGATGCGGTGGTGCCCGCCAGTCCGGTTTTTAGTTGGCATGACACCTGATCTATCCTGTAAACACTCCCGCCCGTGAGTGCAGGTAGAACGACTTCGAACTCCTTGCTCGTTGAATTTTCATAATACGCAGTGGACTTCGAACTGTACCAACTACCAACGGCTGTAGTATACGGGGTAGTGGTTATTGCGGTTCCACCGCCTGTTTGCGTACTGCTGCCATATGGGGTATCCCGTAGCGTCCATGTTATCCCGTCTGGCGAGGTCATTATCTGCTGCGTTCCGTCTTCGCTGCACGCAACAAACCACCCAAGCACATTGACTCTAATCACACTCGTCCATTTTTGAACCGGCGTGGGGCTTGCCCTATTTGTCCATGTTGCCCCAAAATCATCGGATGTCATGACCTGCGCCCCGGCCGTTCCTGTATACGCAACTGCGGCTAATCGCTTATAATATTCAGAGTAAGCTACACTCAACCAGTTGCATCCTTCACCCGACGAGACAACGGCTGTCCACGTGACACCAAAATCATCCGAATACATTACTCGATTCGTCCCGGAGTAACCGACCGCTACAACTCTGCCATTGTCAAGAGTTTCATTCGGTGAGATATAACAAGCAGACCCCCATGAATTGTCCGCTGCTGATGTCTGAGCCGTAAATGTCACCAAATCATCTGACGTAATGACACGGTTTCCGGTTCCAGTTATTGAAAAACCAATGAATCTGCCCGTTGATAGATTAGTGGATGGGGGTACCCATATACCACATCTCCAATTATTATCACGGTTTGCCGCACTCGATAGGCCGGAAGGTATTGACCAATCACCAAAGCCATCGGACACCGCAATCCGGTTATCAGTGCCGGTCTCCGCGACTGCGACAAAAAGCCCTAGCGTATCGGCATAACAAACACTCCTCCAATTGTTGTCAGCCGCGCTTGTCTGGGAGGTCCACGTCATATTAGCGTTAGGCGCCCATTCATCAAATGATCCGTTTTTCAGTTTATTACCAGGCTGACTATCGTCACTGCTCCACTGCATTGAATTATAAACAAGCCTGCTTCTAATGCGTTTCATGATGCTTTGGAAATACGGTATTGTGGTTTTCACTGATATGGAATATTCATAATACTCAGCGGGAATATCCCCCTGATCTTTTCTTACAACTGCACTATGTTTCCCCGGAACACATTCAAGGAAATACTCGGAATAAACGTCACCTAATTCAAGAATCGCGGGAGCACGCGAATACCACGCGGATATCGATGCCCAGGCACTTTCTAATGAGTTCTCGCCACATACAATGGTCGCGGTTGACCCTTCAAAACCGAAATCTCCGATATTCCAACCGTCAATACTTGGACTTTTATTTGTGGCGAGTACCTTTTGTGTGTCGGCGGTATAACTTATAATATTAAGAGGCCAGCCATTCACGTAACTGGTATGGGTCGATCCGTCCTGATTTAAAATGTAATAATCCGAAAATACCCAATCGGGTTGGATTGTTCGCACGCCGGGAATATAACGTACAGGAATAGTTGACGTAGGGGGCGTGACGATTCCGCCTGTACCCCCGCCTATCCCGCCACCCGGCCGACTTAATATCGGCGGAAGGTCTAAAAGTATGGTGGGGTCAATTCCATATGTCACACCACTACCAGAATAATAGGTATTTCTGGCATAGTTACTCCCGGATTTTGTTAATCCTGTCGTACTCGTGAGATTTCCTGTGTTTGTCCCGTAATTGGTAGCCAGGATGGGAGCACTGAGAATTAAATTATTAGTGAGTGTATACCCGGCTGGCATGTCATTAGTGGAGTAAGTACAACTATCCATTATGTTGTTGTGTACCTGTACTCCGCTGCCTGAAACGGTTTGACCAATGTACCCAATCGCACCGTACCCCGGGGATGCCCCCGTTATATTGTGAAAATGATTATTATATAGCAGGCTACCGTTTACGTCATGTTGTAATTCTATGCCTGCTCCTCCTCCGGTCCCGGTCCAAACCTCATTACAAAAAACTAAACTTCCGGTGGTATTGTCAAATCTTATAGCCGAGTTTGTTCTAATTGCAAATTTATTATGATGAACCGCGGAGTTTGTGCAACTAATATAAGCTGCTCCGTCGTGCCCGATCATATTAAATTCACAGTTGGCAACCACTATATTACTCGTGGATCCTGCCATAACGCCGTCATTCGCGCCGCGTATAAATTTTATAGTGTCTATGAATATATTGGAGGATCCGGCAACTGTAATTTCATTGAAATATCCAAGCCCCCGGTTAGGATAAGTCGAGGCGTACAGGTCATCCCATGAGCCGTCTAGCGTGAAGCCCGATAGCCTAACATTGCTAATACTCAGAAGCATGAGCATAGCACCCGATGAACTAACACCCGAATCGTTCCCCCACCCAGGAGGGTAAGTACTTCCGCCAGACAACCCACTGATTAATTTTAGAGTCACTGTGGATATCCCGTCCCCCACAATGTTCACATTACTTTTTCCCAAAACCTGAGTATTAATCCAATATGGGGCCGCTGCTGCTTTTATGAAAACATATACCGGATTCGTAGCCGTTGCTGAACGTGCCGCTGCTGTAATTGCGGAGTTTAACTGAGTCCCTGCGTTTCTAGTATCCGGATTACAATAAAAATAAGTCGCGGATGCCTTCGCTGCGTCCTGCCCGACTGTTATATCTATCCCGGCTGACCCGCCTGCCCCACCTGCCCCGCCTGTCGTTTCCGAGCCCGGGCGAAGACCGTTAGACGTAGATGCTTCAACCGTTGAACTCATGTTGGTTGGATAATATTTCCCCTTTAAGTTTCCGGAAAAATAATTGCCCATCATTGTCGCCGTTATTCGAGTGGGGATTAAATTAAGAATACCATATCCTTTGTAACTTGCTGACAGCGTACTTGTTGAATGACCTGCGCCCCTTGTATTAATTATATTATTGTTTTTAATAAGAACGGTATAATTGGCAGTTCCGATGGCTTTCAGTATCTGAATAGCGTTTTGATAACAACCATTAAAAGTATTGTATTCTACTGTTAACCCATTTCCCCATCCATTTACTGTGATACCCGAACCATAGTTAACACTTGAACCCGAGGTATAACCACAGTTAGTAAACGTGTTATTATAAAGGTGAACGATCTGGGAAGTGGTCCCCGCAGTTCCCAGTACATCATTAAACCAAATCCCGGTTAAATCAATATCGGTAAATGTGTTGTTATAAATCTCAAGATTGTTTGTTTTAGTGGTTTTGTTACTTTCATTAGCGATCTGCATACCGTTCGCGCCGTACTCGTATGCGCCATTGTTATTAGGACCGTGATACGGACGAAGGGTATTATCATGTATTTTAAAATCGGTGCAGTTATCTAGCCGAATACACCCGTCCGTTATCCCCTCAATTATATTATTATTGATTTCGTTTCCGCTACCGGCGCACTCTATAAGAAAAATAGCATCATGCTGCATGTTATAGCATGAATTGTGATGAAATCTAACATTTTGAGCATAATAAATATGGATTGCTTCACCGAATGCATCGTGAAAATACATATGATGGATATTAATATCTTTGGCCTTTGGGTAACTTCCGGAGCCGCCGGCAAACTGTATACACCTTTCTACCCCTGACCCTGACGAACTTGGTTTACCGTGAGCCAGGCCTAGGGTGGTTGATTGCGGTACACAATTTCCGTCAATCTCCATATAAGAGATCTCAACACCCGTAGCAACCCCGGACCCCAACCTCTCAATTATGGCGGTTCCGTCAGGGAAAGCCCCAGCTCCCGAATTCGGAACTCTCAGTTTAACTGCGGTTGGATCTGCGGTATTTCCGGTTAAGGTAGTTGAACTACCCATCAGAATCTGGGCCGATATATTGTAAGTACCATCCGACAGTCGAACCGTACTTCCCGGGTTACCGTTCGCGGCCGCGAGGGCCTGGTTTATCTGGGTTTGGTCGCCGGTACCATCACAAATATAAGTAGCTCCTGAACCTGTCAGACCGACTGTGTAAGTAGTTGCCATTTTTAAGATCTCCCAATTATCGCAAGTCGTGCCTTTTTATCGCTTGCCGTAGGTTGATTATAAGTATTGTTTACTGTGACATTGTTAGTCGATTTGATGCTCTGTCCTGCGCCGACCACAGTAATTCCGCCTTTACTCTGCCCTGTGCTTGTTGAGCCTTTCATGGCAGATTCATATGTTTTCATGATTGCTCTGTCAGCTATAGCGGATTTAGCATAGGCATTAGCCGCAGCATTGGCTTTACCCCACGCGGTAGTTATTCCATTGATTCCACCGGTGACGTTTGCCATAGTTTGAGCATTGATGTTTGCAAGCAGGTTTTTTGCTTGAATGGTTGTGATATTTGTACGTTTTCCTGCAGAATCAACTAGGGCAAGCTGGCCCGCTGACCCGGCCTGGCTGACATTACCGGCTTGTTTTAAATATGTCTGGAGTTGGCTAATCGTAAGTTTTGTAACTACCCCTTTCGCATTAACTAGAGATATTTGAGAATTCGTGCCATTAAATGAAACGACCCCGGCGTCAGTAAGCGTTGCGTCTAATGTTTTAGCGGCTCCGGTTGCTCCCTGTGCCTTGGACGTAACCCCCGCCAAACTCGCCATAGAACCGGAGGCAGGCACATTACCCGCCATACTCAGGGATCCGCGCAATTGATCCACCGTAAATGTGGTCTTTTTACCGTTGGCATCCACACTCACGATCCCCGCGTTTGTGCCAGCGTAACTAACGTTACCGTTTGCCGTAAGTGCGGTCTGCAGGGGGTTAGCCGCGGCGGTGGCGCTTTGTTCGCCCTGCTGTATGCCCGTTAATCCTGCAATCGACCCAGTTGCGGGGACACCACCTGTTCCCTTTAGAGCAGACGTTGCGTTTGCGGCGTCCGGTGGGAGTTTGTTTAATAAATCATCAAGTGTTTTAATCTGCGGCGTGGCCTGTGTGGTATCAGCGGTTACCATTAATTTAACGTTTTGTTCGCTTTTCGGGTTGAATATGTCACTTATTTTCTTTTCCTTTTCACCCGCTTGAGCTCCGGCGGTGTTTTTAGCGCGTATATTTTCCGCAGTTGCGTGATTATCCGTTGCGATACCACCCAATTCGCTGCCCAATAACCCGGATGCCCAATTCACAAAATCATTTACGGCGGTAATTGCGCTTTCGGGGATGATATTGGAGAGGTAGGCTTGTATTTCAGCAATTTTTGCCCCTATCCAGTTGCTAACATTCGTCCACCCAGTTGACAATCGATCTTCGAGTATTGTAAATTCGTCGCTGAGTTCCGTCCAAACCGCACTAACCAAGCCGGTTTTTTCGTTCAGATAAACCAATCCAGCCGCGAGTAAACCAAGACCAACAACGACCCCCGTAACTGGCCAGAGAGCAGCGGTTAGAGTGACACCAAATAGAGCAGTAGCGCCAGTAATAAAAGGCAAAACTGCAGCATACCCTATCATTGCGGCCGCTAGTAAACCGACCCCCGCGGTAGCGAACGAAGCAACCACAATAAAGGTCTGGACGGGTTCACTCATGTTTGAAAAACTTCCCGTAACTGTGACGGCTACCCCAGCAAGGGCCATTAAAACGCCCATCAGAGAAGCTGTCTGGACTTCCATGTTTTTCATATCATAGCCGACTAAATCAGCAAGACCAAATGTAAGATTATCTTTGAGAGTTGATGCCATCCCAGAAAGCGTCTTACTCCGGGTTTCCATTGCTCCAGCGTATTTTTCATTCCAAATTGCTGAAAGAGTTGAGGTTACCATTTCCCTGTTATTTTTGTCAACGGCCGTGGCCATCTGCTGCCCTGACCGATTGACATAGGTAAACATGGTATCCCCAACTTGCCCCCCATACTTGGTGTATTGGTCAAGGTTCGCCTTTGTTACCTGGACCGCCTTGATACCAAGCTCTTTTAATCTCTCAAACTCGCCGGTCTGAGCATCTGCCACGGCTTCGATAACATCGTTAAAACTTTTCCCCATACCCGAGGCAGTATCTCCAAATGTTTTACCGTATTGTTCGATGTCCATGCCATAGGATTTTAGTTTGATACCACCCTGGACAACCTCTTCGAACTGAAAAGGCGTAGTTGCAGCAAAATCCGTCATCCATTGAAACTTCTGTTTTGCTAAGTCGGCGGTACCGTATAAAGTCGTTAAAGTTGTCCCAGCGTCTTGGAAACCTGAGGCAAGAGAAACACCATATGCAGCAATCCCCCCGAGTGCAACGGCTGGAAGTGTGAAAGCACCCGCGAGCATAGCTTGCGAACCAGACGCAAACTCACCTATTTGACCCTCTGCACCCTGGAGCGCTGCGCCATACGACGCGAAACTACCAGCATCAACATGGAGGCCAGCATCTGCAAATATTTCTCCAACAGTTCCCATATTTCACCGTTTTCACTTGCTATGTGTTTCTAGTTACTTTTGAGTGGATTAGTCTAGTGGCTGTGACGAATTACATGTCTTCAAATTGTTTTATGCATGCATGGCCCGCCGCTGACCAAACCGATGACTGTCTTTGCTTAGTAACTTCTGTCTGAGGGGATAACGCTTTCACGGTTTCCGCATCCAAAAAATCTTCAATCTTATAAAGTCGCCCGTCTTTCCGCTGACTATAAAAGGCATTCAGAATTGATACCTTTAAATCGGCATGTCTGATAGATTCAAGTCGATTTTTAGCGTTCATATCTTCGGATGCCACTTCAATCATTTGGTTGGTTTGTCCGGGGGAAAATCCCCAAAATTCAGCGGGGGATTTCCCGCACAGACTGTATAAGATCCTCTGTCGTTGATCAAAAAAATCATCGATGTCTAGCTCAGCGATACTTCCCCCCTATCCTCCCCCTGCTTCACATCATCATTTTTCGCTTTGGATTCTAGCATTTGTTTTTCGATTTCGTCAGGGGTCATGTTTTTAAATTTACGAATCGCCGCTACTCTTTTTTTATCAAGTAGCCCGGAATTCGCAAGCCCGTCTATGATTACCGTATTTAGGTCCTCAAAGTCTCGGCCCAGTTTAATATAAAATTCATCTTCTATCAGGTTTTTAACATCTTCAAGCGTAATCGTTTTCTTTTCCCAAATCAGACCCGCGCATATAATCTTTGCAAATTGGTCATTATCGAACCCGTCGACATCATTAAACATTCTAATGAACTGATTGTAGGTTCGGACCCCGAGCGAGGAGTATAGTTTCTCCTGCCCTTTGTTTGTGAAAAAAATATTGTACCCGGGAATGAATTCCACTTCGCTTCCAGACATTTACAACCACACCTTAAGCCACTTTTATAATATTGAGATTTACAAATCTGGTAGCTTTTGCAACTTCAGTGACCATAATTAAAATGGGTGTCATAGTCCCTGCGGCCCCGAGAGTAATTGCTCCGGATGCTACCGCAGAAGTTAGAGTAATCCATGTCGAGCCATTATTGATTGAATATGCAAGAGATGAAGCAGCGGCCGCAGTAACCGTAAGAGTTACAGTAGTGCCGGATGCAACATATGAGATCATATCCACACCTGAACCAGCGGGAACTCCACCTGTTGGATATACCGTTCCCGAGGTAGTGGTGATGTTAGTAATAGTTGCAAATGCCGTACCTAACACGGCTGGCCCGGTTGCTTCAAGATCCGCAGTGAAAATATAAGTATCGTCTTTTGAGTCCGGGTAATCGGTGGAAACGTATGCCGAATATGTAAAGAGCTCTCCGGCGTCAGGGATACTAACCGTAATTATATGTTCTTTCCTGTCGCCAAAAGCTGCAAATAATGCAATCTGTCCAGCATCGCCGGGAATTTTATTGCCAGAAAGGGCACAATTCCCGGGGTCAAATGTTTTCAGCCCCTTTCTCTGTATTGTGCCCGATCCTAGAGTACTGCAGTCTTTCGTTCCAGTTTTACCCTTTGGGAATGGAATAGAATCCGGAAATATGCCATTTATTGCAATTCCGTCAATTGAAACCGTTGAATTAAATGTGTCGATGTGTGTATCAGTGCCTGTCATTATTTAGCTCCGGATGCGTCGATATGTTTTTTACCATGTAATCATCCAATTTCCAATGAAAAATTTATACTATATATAAAGCGATTATTGTCATCTTGGGAAACGAAAAACGGATCTGACATGGCTTTGATCTTTTTAAAACGTGTAGACCCGATTATCTGATTCGAAATTAGATTTAGAAGTGTATAAATGTTAGTTGCTTTTGTTTCCGCGGTTGTGTCGTCTACATTACGGACTCTTACACCAAGTTCGGGGCGTTTAAGGACCTGAGTTTTGCGGAGTGTATATTTATCAGACTGTCCCGCCTGCACAAATAAAGCGATACAATTGGGGGTCTGACTGAATCCTTGATAGTAGATATCAATTGCTTGTGTGCCTATCCCGTTGGCCTGAATATATGCTCCGATGTCCTCGACCCAGGTCATAGTGAAGAACTCCAAGCTGCTTCTAACTTTTTCACAAGTTGACTAGACATCTCATTAAACGGAGTCGAAAGATACTTCCATTGTCCCACTGCATGGTGAAATGGGAGCTCGTGTTGTTTTAGTGCATACGCGGCGGTGTAAGTCACCCTCATACTAAATTCTGTAGGGGTATCCTTGAACTGAAAAACATTCCCCGAACGCATTAAATTGCCTGTGTCCCTCGGACAATATGTTGTCTGTGACTTCCGGAGCACTTCGTTGCAATGCTGTTTTACGACTGCCTTTGATGCCGCGTCTAATCTTACTTTTGTCAGGGCAAGATTGGCGATACACTCAACCGCGCCAGGCACTATACCGACTCCTTGCCTAGATACACTTCGATACACATTTCTAGCCCGTTGTGAGGATAATGAATAGTCCGAACAAGAACCACAGGAGCGTTAGTATTGTCAGGAAGTAATATTTGGTCGTCTACTGAAACCAATGTACCTAACGGAAATTGCAACCAGGCCACTGTTAGAAGATCTGCCCCGTTTTGATCTTTAACGACCTGATCGTTTTTCGCATATTTGCATGACGGTGTAGATGAAATCCCATAGGTATGCTTATGATGAGCATCGGTGGAGATACAGGGTCTGAGTGTCACCGTCGAAGGGAAAAACATGTCACTCCATATTGTTAACCGTTTTATAGCCCATTCTACCAGAAGGAGAGAAACCAGAAGAAGAGAAAGAAGACATTCTATATATTTGGAGATAAAAATTGCTTTCTTCTTCGTGGTATTTTATTTCCTCTTTGATATCGGGATTCTGAATCTTACTTTCTGGCGTTTCAACACTTGAAGCCAACTCACCGTTTACTCTCGCTCTTTTCAGTGTGACGGCTGCGGCCCCGTGAACGATTGCCTGATATATCGATGGTATAGAAGCATTTATAGCTCCAGATTTTGTAAGTACTCCAGTAGTGACACTTGCAATTATACCTGTTATTTCGAGGTCACTAACTGACGCGGGATTTGCATGTATTCGAACATCGGCAACGGTACATAGAGCCACGAAACCACCTTACTTTTTCACGGGAGACTGGGCCGCGGGTTGTGATTTTACGGTTGTTTCAGCCGGGTTGCGATCTGTGGCCCCGTAGACGTTGGCGTGTTCCAGTGACTTCGGTTTTTCGAGTATCTCGATCTGGTTACTACTAGAGACGGCGTCCAGTCGATCTTCGGGGCAGTCAAAAATGTCCCCTCTCCGATAGACACGGGTCTCCTCTTCTTTTATACCGGCGTCCTTGTTTCCGACGACACCGACTGCAATTTTACCCAATATCACTTTTACTTTGACCATTGAATCAACCCCCTTAAATTCCAGTTGTTGCGGTGATGGCGTTGGCCTGTTTTACTCTCAGGATACCAGCACTATAAACACGTCCAGTCAGATCTCCAGTGTCTGGATGATTGCTGTCAAAACCATGCTCGGTCTTAAAATCGGAGGTCAGGTAGAAGTCTATGTAAGGTTCTCCCACTGCGGGAGTTGGAAGGAGCATTCCTGTACCTGCTGTAAGGATAGTACCCATCGAATACAAAGATCCACCATTGAGCATATCAATTACATCAGGCAGTTCTCTGACTCCATTTGCTGACCTACTTGCCATCAACTGTCTGTACTGAACAGACGAAAGTGCCCAGTTAAACGCAAGTGAGTCAACGGGAATCCCATCATCATCCATCATTTGAAATGCAAGACCCAGTTTTGTTGTAGCCATTCCGAATGTTGCAAAGTCTGCGGCGGTAGATTCGTTATTCCCTGCAGATTTATATAATCCGTTTATATCATAGTTCGTGCCATCGTTTGACACACCCATAATGATTGCGGTATCCTCAGCCTTAGCTGCTTTGTACGCGGCTGCGATTGCACTTGCGGCGTCAATATTAATCCCGTTGCCCTGCCAGCTTTCGAATAGTCTGCGGTCTACCACGTAATCTTTCCAATAGACCGGAACTTTTGAATTTTGGAGATTGACTCCGATTGTGTCCTGGACTCCACCGCGGAATCCATATGATACCATACCATCCGATACGTCGGTAATTGTTCCCCAGTCCACCGATGAGACACCGAAGCCCTGTGGAGAGGTCACATATACCAGTTTACGACCCTTCAGTACATTTCGGAGGGGATCGACCAATTTTTGATCAAGTTTCTTTGAAAAAGTTGCTATTGCGGTTACCATTTTTCCCACCTCAGATCAAACTAAGTACCATGATATCAGCCGCGCTGCCGGTGGTTGTAACGGTTTCCATTGCGACGCCTACAATAACGGCCGGGGAGACCGTCTTAACGACCTGACCTAACGCCCCAGCGCTAAGACGATCGCCTTTCACTATTGTCTGAGTTGCAGCAAGAGATGCGACGAGAACAAAACCACTGCCATACAAAACCGGGGCAGTATCGTTTGCGGCGTAAAGGGTGTCAACATCAACGGGCTGAAAATTAGGATCCGCCTGTTCATAGCCAAGCCACCCGGTTATGAGTCCAGAAGCACCCGACACTACGGCGTCGTCGTCATTTGTTCCTTTAATAACAAGACGGCCAGGATACATGTTTGCAGCAACCTCAACTTTAAGGCCCTGAATAAGCGGTTTTCTCCCGCCGCTGTTATCATCCACTACTATAGAATTTAAAGGTTTTACAAATCCAAATGTCATACTTTCCACTCTCCGGGTCCAGCGTTACAGTTTCCAACAGTTCCGCCGGCTGGGGTATCTGGATATTTAGGAGCAGGCCCACTTCCTGGTTCACTTACCGAAAGTTTCCGGTAGGTTCCGGTTATTTTATCAAGTGCGGAAGCTGTCAGTGCTGAATATTCATCCATGTTTGTGTCTTCTTCCCCAATTCCCTGCCTGGCTGCAATGAATCTGTCTCTAGCAGCCGAAAGGTTGTCTGCTTCTTTCACTTGCGTCATTTTGATATCAAACCATTTTTCGGCTTGTTCAATTGTCATAGATCCAGCTGCCTTCGTTTCGAGCGATGCGATTAACGTTGTTTTATCACCTATTTCTTTTTCAAGAGTTGCCTTCGAAGCTGTAAGTTCTTCGATTGTAGATGCCTGCATGGATGACTTTTTTTTCATTCCATCCATCAACAGAGTCATTTCCGCCAACTGCTCTACGCATGTTTTGGCAGCGGCTGAAAGTGGTGTTTCGATATTTGTGTTTTTATCTTCGAGTTCTTTCGTGATTATTTCACCTTCTGGTTTATGTGATGTGATTATTGTAAAATCTGAAACGTTTCTCAATTCATATTTCCCGTCTGCGGATGCCGATAAATCATAATGAGCATCGGCCCATGCAGGATTTTGAACAAGTGTAAGAGATTTTATATTTATTCCTTTAGCCCACCCGTCGTTTAACGAGTCATAATTCGGAGCGTATACCGACCATTTATTCCCCCACGTCCCATCCTGGATCTTCTGTTTCGCGACTGTATCCGTAATCGCAGCTTTTGTCATTACCACGCCGTTCTGTTGCCACGCATCAACGATGTGCCCGATCTCTCGATTCGGGTCTTCTGAAATGTCGCATCCGTGCGGACTATCACGTGCGCATACACGGATGACAGACGATTTGAGAGAAGAGACAGCCGCACCCGCGTCGGAAGTATGGACTCCCCAACCATTGACATTTTTAATATCCAATGGGAGAGCGGGTCCCTCAATAAAAACAGTCATGTTATATTGTTAACACTGTGAATATTTAAATACCTTTGGTTGCCTTCCACCAACGATTTGTAAGTCTATTATATATGGTCACGCCGTTAACTTGATATACGTACAATGCCGTTTTAAATTATGGAAAAAGAATGGGCAACTGAACATATACGAATAACAATCACAACAAAAGAGAAATTAAGAAATTTAGGGCGAGCCGGGGATTCTTTCGAGGATGTAGTTTCCACACTTATCGAATATTGGAAGACCGGGCAGGAAATGGAAGCGATGACTCAAAAATCAAATGGCATCTTTTAAATTTTATCTCTTTTTTCTTTAGTTAAAGCTCGCATTTCGTCAACATTGCCTGTTTTATACATATATGAATTGATAACATCCTCGGAAGACATCACGAAGTCAACATATTTAACATTGGTTGCAGTGTCCTCGGGTGACATGTCAATATCGCTCTTAGCATAAAATTCAATCTCGAATAACCGGTGACTTCCATCTCCGGGTTTAACTGCACCACTTAGAACGTTATTAACTATATTATCGACCCCCTGAGCCTCGGCTAATCTTTGGTCTCTAAAGTCAGAAGGCTGACCATATGAGGCGGAGTCCAGTATCGGATTATTGTCGTGACTACCGATTGGAAAAGTTGCCGCAGGTTGGTTTAAAATAGCAGCGGCCCCCCCAAGCGTGAGAAGCGCGAGTATTGCGAATATATGTAACGGTGTTACTCTTACACCTTTTATAATATAATTAAAGGTCATTTTTTTTCACTCCAACTTAGTAAATACTCGGATGTTGCAACCTTTGAAACTTTCTCCGATCCAAATCGTTCCGTTTTCACTTACAAACATTGGCTTATATTTATCAGTTCCTTTCATTTTTCTCAATTCAATCCAATTTCGACGATTGAAAAACAGAAACTCTCTCCCATTGTCGTCATGTATCTTAAAAGTCTCACCATCGTGCCCGACTTGAATAAAAATTGCCGTTTCTGCTCCGGCGGTGTCCCTGCCAATGCCTAAACGCTTGTCACTTGTAATGCGGTGTTCAGTTTCCGCCCAGACATCCAGATCTAAAGCGTAAAATTTGCCAGTTGAGGTAGAATCATCATATTTCGCAACACGTTTGATAAAAATCACCACTTCGCTTAGTGTTGTGTAAGTTTATATAGGTTTCCCATGCATCCGGAACGCATACGACACGACGCGGTGATAAACGATATACCACTCACGGCTGACCAAAAAATGATGAAAAATATAGAGCTATTATACAACTATACTTCACTTACGGTAGTAACCCCAAAATCGGAGGGGTTTAAGGCCTCCGTTGGTTGCCCCGCTCCATCATACCTCATCGGATTAGAGCGGGAGAGTTGCTGAAGGTAGTTTTTGACAGCCTCACCCCTTACCATATAGAAGTCTTCGCCGACAGCCTTCTTGACTACTGCCTCATTCTTCCGTTGGCATACACAGCGCCATACGTCACAGAATCGCATCTGTTTGGTCTTCTTATCCGCAATCTTAGCTTCACGATGTGAATTTGGATGCTCATATTCCATCCATAGCCGGCGTCCGTCTGGAGTAACACAGGTAACATCCGCGTCTTCTTTACCCTGGCCGCCCCAATTATTCACACATACGTTTGCACAACCGACCCTGATTAGTTCACCCGCAAGCAGGTAACAGGTCGCATAGTGGTCAGGCGATTCCCCGCTTATCTTACTTAACTTTACGATATCGTTTCTAAACCAAATCACCTTTGACATGCCAACTACGGGAGGCGTCAACTTTGTTACTCTAGTCCACCCTGAGAGGTCGGAGTCCCTCATTCCAGAGATCCAATCATCTGACATTATACCTTTGTCCCTGATCCACTCTAGTCCGTCTAATAGCTCATACCCACATTTCGAATAGCTCTCGCCTGATAGTGGTGTTTCGATTTCCTTGTCAAAGAAAACTTTTGACTGTGTGTTACTCAGAATGACCCTACCTTTGATCTTTGATCCATTCATCACAAAGAGGAACTTCCGAATGTCTCCGTCTGGAGGTTCCATAAGATAGTTTTTATCTTTCTCCGAAAAGTGGTAATCTTTTCCAAACTCTGAAATGTTTTCAGAAGACATATTACACATGAATATAGTCGCGTCGGTGTTTGCTTTCAGGATAGGCAGGATGTTTTTCACACCAAGAGTATCCTGATTGTCGAGAATGATACTACATTTGCCTGCTCTTGCTTCTCTGAACCAACGTTTGATATACCTCTCCATTCCTGGGTTTTCAAGAAGGTTTGCTCCCTCGTCGAGCATGATAATAGTTCGATTCTTTTTCTTGTAAGCCTCCATATTGGGTGATTTTAACCTAGTGTTGATAATGTCAACCAGTAGGACAGTTACTGCGTCCTGGTATCTCTTATTATCTTTCAGGTCTGAAACGTCGATACAGATAAACCGCCCAGACGCATTAAATGAATCATGGTTATCTAACCAGTTCAATGATTCACCTTGTTTGATGTCTGTAAAGTGGTTTATTAGCGCTTTAAGGGTGGTACGGTCTTTCTTCTTATCATCATCTGTAACCCACAATTCCCATTTGTTCACGAGATCACCAAGCGATGGCCATTTCTTACCTTCGTCCCACTGATCAAAGTTGATAGGCGTAGCATTCTTATCTACAAATCCGGCTTTCTCGTACAGTTCGGAGAGAGATCTCTTGAAGACACCGGACATTGAGGATGAAAACCCCTCACCGATGATGATATTAGCAAAGTTCGCGACTGATTCCTTGTGTCTAATATACGCTTTTTTCCGATCTAGGATATCCTTTCCGTGCGTTTTTGGATTGTAATTGACCATGAGCGGGTTAAAGTTCTGCCCATTATCACCAATCTTTATTAATTGCCCATCAATTGCCTCTATCATCCGGATAGCGGAGGTTCCCATGTCTTCTTTTGGGAATATGTGTACAAAGTCACAGCCGGCAAGCACGGCGTTGTAGTCAATGTAAAGCTGTAATGTGCTCTTGCCTGATCCACTGCCTCCGAATATGGCAAGATGTTTACTCATATATTTAGAGTCGTTCGGATTCCAAAAAATTGGAGTTCCAGCGTTTTCACCATGTTTCGCATATCCGATTAGGATACCCTCTGTGTCCAGACACTGGTTTGGGTTCCTCCCTGGCCACATAGCAGCAACAACATCGGACATTGTTTTAAGGACCGCACCCTTGACGATATCATTAGACATCAAACTAGATCTAAGTGCTTCGAGTTGACCGCCTTTTGGTACTTCTGTAAGGACTCCATGTCCTCTAAGTATCATCTGTAGGTGAGTACTATGAAATTCTACTTTCTGCTCGTCGTCCCCGTCTACTCGGGCGATGACAAGTTGTTTAAACGGTCGGTGGGTACCGTCATATGTTTGTTTACTGGCGGACTCGATATCCTCGATGTAGTGATCTATTCTCCGCGAGTACCTGCCCGATGTTGTAACCTCCGTGTCTTTTATCCAATCCATTTTCGTGAGTTCTCTGTCGGTCTCCTGACTATCCTCAAGACTTGACATCTTATAGATTACCTGAGTCAGGGTCAGATCTATATTCTTATCGTCCGTAATTTCCATGATCTTATCAAGGACGAAAGGATCAGCATTCTTTCGTATCCCACTTTCGGCGGGATCGATTTTAGACGGCGAGGCAATGTAGAATAATTGGGACAGGCGAGTTCCATTTATTCTTAAAAAGTTACCATTGTCAGTAGACTCAATCGAGGAGGGGCAAGCCAGGAAGGCAGCCTCTGCCTCCAAAAGCCTCTCATATTCAAAATCTCTAAACGTCTCCCACCACACTTTTGAACGGAATACTATCCCTTTTACAGCGTTGCTTACCTTGCGCGCCATCTGGGTTGTTAATCTATGATCGTTGGTGTGTGGTTTGTACTGTGGTTTTGCCATGTTATAATCTCCTCATGCCCGATCCACTACCACCGAATATGGCAAGATGCTTACTCCGATATTTAGAGTCGCAAAGATTCAAAATAATTGGAGTTCCTGCGTTTTCATCCGGCTTCGCATATCCAATTAGGATACCCACTGTGTCTAGTTGTTTTGCCATGTCACATTCTCCTTAATCCATGTACGTTAAACGTAATATCACCATAGAACATATCCTCGATTGCCTCGGGGGTTTGCAGTCTGGTACAGCCGATTTTCATACCTTCTAATATTTCGGTAATTGTCTCAATCATTATATCTAATTTATGCATTGCGCCCTCGGGAGATGCATTATATGAGAGTAATACTAACATATGGTTTTCGTATGATTTCTCGTTAGCGAGTTCGCACATTATACGGTGTTCGTCCATTGATTCACGGATGATTTGAGGTAGACCCTCCTTCCCGAGCTCCTTTCGGATTGACTCGGCATGATCTGTCAGATCAGATCTTACTTTCAGAGTTGTTTTAATAATCGAATGATCGGGAAGCCCAATACACATTCTTTCCACGTTTACTTTAAAAGCGTCGAGATCCTCGGGGGTGAAAGTACTTAGGTGGATTATTCCCCCCCAATTGTGTGGCCTTTCCTTGTCAAAAAAGTACTCAATATAGCCCCCGGCGTGTACTTTTTTGATATGAGTAAGACTTCGGGCCTTCGGTATCCCGTGATGCCCGTATTTATTAATGTAGTCGGTGCCACGATGTACTGACCACATAAACCTCAGGTTTCTTTCAAATTGGTATAGTGAGGCTGTGCTTCTTCCCACCGCGAAGAAAAACAATAGCTCAAGGATGCCAAATACGATGGACACATAAACGCCAACGTGAGATCCCAGCATATATATACTGAGCATAAAACATCCCATAAGCGGGAATACAAGAATGAATAACAAAAGCTGCTGGTTTTGATGCAGTCCTAGCACAGTCGGATTAAAATTACGATTGCCCGACATCGGAGCGGCGGACATTGTTCAAGGCCTCCTTAACATTTTAAGTTGATTTGAAACTTTCATAATTTTGTATCCAGCCCCTAGTAAGTAATCGAAAAGCACCTTAATGACCAACATAACAACAGGCCAAAGCACAAGAACAAGTGAAATCACAAAAGACAAAACCACAACCATTGTCATGGTATGTTCGGTTGCAAATATTTTCATTACCTCATTTGGTTGCCTCGCGATGTTCTCCACTGCCCAGGCGGATAGCCAAAGTAATATTGGGCGCATCATCAACGCCGATAAGAACCAAGCGATAAACATCTCACCAACGTACTTTGATATTGACCACGAGATACAAAGTAGGAGAATTATTATGAGGATGTGTGCCGCAAACATGTTTATGTATTCGATCCGTATAGCGAATAACCAACTACACGAAGCATATGCAAGCGCCTCGAATATCCATATTCCTCCTGTACTAACGGATGGAGTATCAATGAACTGCATTGACTCTAGTGTCAGACCCGAAGAGAGTACCTGTTCCAACGTCAGCAATGTTTCAATTATCGGGAGTGCTAATATTGGCATTAGACCAAGTTTCATCGTCGTTTTTAGAGTTGCGGTGTAATCAAAAAAACCCTCGCGCCCGGTAAACATTTGGTAAGTGCCGGACATCTCTTCTGGGAAGGCCTTCTGTATAATATTTAGCCCACCTATGACTACAATTATCAGTAATCCGATGATCATATACCAAATTAGTTCAGTCGCGAAGGTCTGTTGAACCCATTCCAGCTCGAATGGGTTTTGCGAGGCCGCAGCAACCGAGTAAACTAATTTTTGTGAGGGCGTATAACTGTCCATCTCACTGGTATTCGCAATTGTAACACCTAAACTTCCCTTCAACATCTCTTCTGCTTTTAATTGTTCATATTTGCCGATTCCCTGCGCTATCATGTTTATTCCATCATCAAGTGCGGATGCGTTGGCAGTATGAACCATTATAGGCTGACATATCAGCAAGGTGAATAAAAAAAGGGTGAGTATAGAGTGTTTCATTTCTCCACCTCAAGGTTTGTATTCGAGGAAATAAAAGAACATTGCAATACAAATCACAAGCACGAGTCCGCCGAGAGCTATACCACCCATCCCTTTGTATCCATCCGATGCGGAGTCGCCTGCTCCGGTCTTGAGCCCAAATACGAATTTAATAAAGGCTACCATAAGAGCAAGTACCCCCCCGAGAACTACAATACCCACAACGAGCTCAAGAATGTTAACAAGGGCTACTCCCATGGGGGTGCTTGCAACCTTCCCGACAGCCGTCGCAGGATTGAAGAATTGTCCGTAATCAATTGCCGCCATCGAAGGCGTGGCGAGTAAGATTGTCGATAAGACCACAAGAATGGTTTTTTTTGCGGCCTGAAATGTTTGTTCAACTTTCATGGTTTAAAACTCCATTTCGTTTATGTTGAGTATGTGTGTACTAGATAGTGAGATAGTACACAGGGGATGTATAAATAGCTTGTGGAGTTTACGCGAGGTATACCCACCCCCGCCGCGACACGAGCGAAACACAAACATTGAAAAAAAAGAAACGGACGCGGTTGGACTAGTACCAAATCCTACGCCAGTAATACACCCCGAGTAAATATAAAGCGACTAGAAAACCTATTGTCGGATAAAACCAGAACGCAATCGACTGCATGATTTCGCCGTTGTCTGTGATCTTAAAATTTGATACGTGGATATCCTCATAGGGGGTACAGGCAGTTACGTTTAATTTGCTGTTATCAAACTTGCCATATACTCTAACCCAATCCCCGGTATGATTTAGACCAGCGGTCCAGTCCTCCATATTAGAGTACGTCGTGTACTCTATACCATCCTTGTTCGTCCGCTCACCGATAAGGAGACGGTGTTCGGTAGTATTGTCGCCATACACATACTCTATCTTGACAAGCCCGGTGTGTGGCACATATACCTCGAAATATGTAGGATAAATATTTATTAGACCGGATATGTTCCCCGGCGTAGGGTAGACGCTTGGGGCTTTTGCGATATCGTTAAAGGTCGCGGTTGAGGTGGAATAAGACCGTTCCATCTTTTTATTCTGCTTTGAGAAAGAAGTCGTATAGTGCCTCACTTTTACAGTTAATACAGCCGTTGCATTCCCATTCTTTACATTAACGTCTATCGTCTTCTCTACTCTATCATTACCCTGATTCCAGAAATCAAGGGGTGCCGTGGTGATCGCCTCCGATTTAACGATGGTTGAGTTGTTGTCCTGCATGTAGGTTATATTGTCAATCAAAACCGTGTTTCTAAAACCTATGATCTTTACTCCGCCTGCTATGTTTCCGGATGTTGTTTTCTGCACAGAATACTGTATCTGATCGTCCGTCTGGTTGGTGATGGCTGAATCCTGGAAAACGGTGTTCAGGATATCAAAGATAGATCCGAAGATCTTCTCTGACATCTCTTTTGTTGGTGGATTCTCAACCGAAACATTTTCAACCGTATTTCCAACAACTGGAATACCCATTGTTTTCAGTTCAGCAACACCTATGAATTTATTATCGTGAACATAAACGTTATTGCCTGACCCTGAACCCAGCATGATGGCTTTTAAACCATTGTTGGCGAACGTGTTATTTGAAATCTCAATGTTGGTTGTGACGGTTGGTTTATTACTAGCATCATATCCATGGGAAGAACCTGCATTTCCTACTTGCAAACCATTCTCGCCATGCGGGTAAGCCCCATTTAGGTTTGTTCCATCATATGAGAAGAACACATTATCATAGACCCTGCAATTAATGCTATTATCAAGCCTGAGACAATCCGATGTTATACCCGCTATTTTATTATTATAGATTTCTCCACCTATAACAACCGATAAGAAAATGCCCTCGTGCTGTGTATTTGAGATGAAATTATTATAGACTTTGACATTTTTTGCGTAATATATATACATCCCGTCACTGAACGAGTCGTAAAGTTTCATATCATGGATTTTTATGTTATCTGCATAATCTCCGGAATTTCCATGCAGTATTATGCATCTCATGCAATCTTTATCATGACCTGGTGAATTTGCATAACTTGCAGGAAGAGCTCCTAAGTTTCCATTGATCTGAAATCCAGAAATCTCAACGTTTTTCACTGTTTCTTTACAGCTTATAATTCCGGTCGAACCTGTAAACCACTGCGAAGAGGTCGGAGAAACCATAATAATGGCATCCGGAGACCCGGTTAAGATGGTATTTGACCAAATAACGACCGTGTTGTCTACTTTGTAAGTTCCCGCATTAAGATACACTTTTCCGCCACCCGAATTGTGAACAGCCTCAAGCGCGTTATTTATTACAGTTTGATCCGAGTTTGAACCAGTAGGGGAAACCATTGTACCGCCAGCGGGTTCGGGTGTGGGATTAGTTGTTATGGGCGTGGGATTAGTTGTTATGGGTGGAGGATTAGTTGTTATGGGTGGGGTGATCACAACTTGCGGCGCAGTAGGAGGTATGAGTGATGGAGCTACAGTACCCGATGACCCCGCCCCATATCCTTTTGCTACCCACGATGGAATACTGCGGTCTGCTGGATCGATATTATTATCCTTAGTTGTGCCGTAAGCGATTGATCCGACACCCCACAGAACATTATTATTGACACTAACCGAACCAGAAACGGTCACCGGAGCGACAGCATAACTATTAGACGAACCTTTGAAATCATGCATTATGTTATGATGGATATTGATATTTGAGAGCGAGTTTTCCATTTCCAGGAGGCACCAACCAGTACCGCCCGCGCCCGTCAGTGTATTATGATCTAACTCAATGTTTGAAGCGCCATCGCAACGTACTCCGGTATTCGTCTGGACTACAATGTTATTATTATAAGCCCGACTATTCTTTGTTTCGGATAGAAACTCTACAAAGTCATGCCCACATTGCCCTGAATTATCATACACCTGGATATTATTTCCGCTGTGACATTTCACAAAATCATTATAAACGTATTTTATGATCTGGTTGTCGTGGATCTTGACATTTGTACATCCACTGAGGAGGATACAATTTCTAGTCTCTCCTAGACCGCCGTCCTTTGTACTGCTTGCCGTACTCGTGAAAGTAAGATTGCTTATCTCAATGTCGGTAAGCCCCTTACAGTATATCCAACCATCCGATGTTTTCCCACTGACGGAACCACCGGTGTCTGGCCCAGCTCTTATAATTGTGTTTGCTGCACTTTCCCCAGTTAGGTGGATACCACTTTTCATTATGATTTTATCAACTAGTTGATATGTGCCAGACGTCAGGCAAACGGTATCACCGAGCTGAGCCGACGAAATCGCGTCATTAATGGATTGACTGGGTGATACCATGACAGTTGATGCCCCTGTTACACAGGGCACGAATGCCAAAAAAAGAGTGACGGCAGCGATCCCTGCCAGGCCTGCGTGAAAAAACACTTGGGAAAGCACGTTTTCAGTTTGCAAGAATCTAACAGGTGATCCTTTTCTTCGAATCGTATTTTACAGCTCCGGTTTTAGTCTTGTTGATCCAATTTCGTGGACTAACATTATTGCTGTAAAGTACATAAACGTAACGTTGTAAGCATCCGTAACAGCTTTTATATACTATCGGAACGTGGTGTATCGCCGATGAAAACCAAACCAATCCGAATTGACCAAGATGTTTGGGAGTTAATAGGGGATGCTGGAACAACGCGAGATACTTATAACTCAGCACTTCGAAGATCTCTTCTGTTGAGTATCGATGTTAAAAGATGTATTTATGGAGAAGAACCAGAATCGGATGAATTGAAGGGGTTAAAAAAGAAGTGGGTTGAAAAATAAGCACACTTAATATTTCAGAAGTTCCATATTATCTGAGCACCTTTAACGCCTGACAACATCACCCCTTCCTGTTTTATAATCAATGAATTAATATAATATGAATGAGGCCCGTTTAACCTAACCTCTGGAATATTATTCTCTTTTGCATATACCAGCGCCTTATTCACCACTATCTGATCGCTGTTTGCAATCTTTCCACTTGCAGCACATACGAACTGTCCCGTTCCGCTAAATGTAACAGATACAACGGAGGGGAAAATAGGTGGGGTAACGGGTGTAACGGGTGGTGTAACGGGAATTACTACAGGGGGCACCACACTACCGGATGCGCCTGCCCCGTACCCTTTCGCTACCCAATTCGCAATACTATGATCCGTTGGATTAATTGTATTGTTTGCAGTTGTGCCGTACCCAATTGATCCGCATGCCCAGATTATATTATCATGAACCGAGACAGAACCCGAAGCATGCACAGGAGCAACGACATAACTACCCGAGGATCCCCTGTAATCGTGGCATATATTATGATGGATGTTGATATTAGAGAGCGCGCTCTCCATTTCCAGGAGGCACCAACCTGTTCCGCCGGCGCCTGTAAGGGTATTGTGATCGAGTTCAATGTTCGAAGCTCCGTCTGCTCGGATACCCGTATTGGTCTGGACTACGATATTATTACCATAAGCCCTACTGTTCTTCGTACTCGACAGGAATTCTACAAAATCGTGACCGCATTGTCCAGAGTTGTTATACACCTGGACATTATTGCCACTGTGACATTTCACAAAGTCATTGTAAACATACTTGATTACTTTGTTGTCGTGGATCTTGACGTTACTGCATCCCTTTAAAAGTATACAATTTCGAGTCTCGCCCTTCCCGCCGTCATTTGTTCCGCTTGCCGAACTAGTGAAAGTAATATTGCTTATCTCGATGTCGGTCAGCCCCGAACAATATATCCAACCATCTGAAGTTTGACCGGAAACGGAGCCGCCTGTATTCGGTCCCGCTCTGAGGATTGTATTCCCGGAACTGTCTCCGATAAGGTGGATACCGCTTTTCATTGTGATTTTTTCAGATGTCAGTGAGTGAGTCCCAGAACTAAGAGAGACTACATCGCCCGACTGAGCAGATGAAATCGAACTGTTAATTGATTGACCTGGCGATACTATGATATTTTTCATTTGATTAACCTCGATTGTTGATGTACAATTGCAAATAATGCATGCTTATATCCATAATGTTAACACCGTGAACGTATTAAAATATATATATACGAATTTCACGCCGTTAACACCGTGAATGTATTAAAATATGCGTCTATTTTTTCAATTCAACCGGTTCCGTTTGTCCAGTTTGCTTTGGGTAATCGCCCAGTATCCCAAATACTATCCCACACACTTCGTTCTGTTCCTGCACAGTCATGACACGTTTCAGTGTCACGAGTTCGTGAATACGTTGGTAGTTGTCAAGAACTTGCACAAGTTTGCTCGGGTCTATCAACCCGGTTTCATCGGACGCGTGTATCTGTAATATATGAAGGACATCATCCGAAAGTTTGAGTTTCGCAAGTGCATTTCCATCCTGGGTGTGCTGGAGCTCATCAGAAACAGCGGATGTAATTGCGAGTTTTGATCTCCATGTCTCGATATAACCTTTGGCTTTGAGATAACTGTAAACCGCAACGATAACCGACACCAACCCGGTAATAACTGATCCAAGGGCTTCTATATCGATGGTGACATCTGTCATGTTGCATCTCTTATTTGCTTTTTGCAGCCTCGACTAGCATTATCCCAACGTCCTGAGCATCTTTCATGGTATACCCACCGTCTTGATTCGCTCGGGCTGCTGCAAATGCCAAAATCACACTAAGTTCTTGTGTGGATATATTACCCGCGGATGCTAGGACATGCTGAGTGATTATATTTTTTTCACTGAGTCGTTTTATCTGTTCTTCACCATCGGCGATTTTTGCCTTTCCTGCTTCAACCCAAGCCACGGGATATGCAATTTTTCCCTGTGCTCTCATGGTAGTATACGCCGTCACGATTGCGACCAGCGCACCAATAAAAAACGTCATCCATTCATTCATTACCACAAAATTAATTGCCATAATTGTTGCCTCGTTTTATACATGTTTTTGACAATTAGAATGTACAAATATAATCAAGAGCATGAAGTTTCCCCGTTTTCCTACAGGTTCCATATAGTCCAAAATCATTATCGATTTCCATATCACCGCATGTCCGACAGTGTTTTTTCAAAGAGATTGTTACGATCTCATGCTGCAATTTTTCAATCTCAAATAGGGTGTGGACTGGACACATTGTCACACCTTGAAATCTGTTGAGACGTGAATGAATTCTACCCTGTCTCCCTTTTCTAAAAGTCCACTTTCCAGCAAAGCGGTATAAAAGTTCCTCAAATCCGTTTCATCTTTTTTAGGGATGACAATTGCAGGAAGCTCGCACGGGAGTTCACCCGGGGGAAAAAAAGAAGCTTCGGAGCATCCACTATAACACCCGAGTTCATAGTCCCGTAGGACACAAGGAGAGGTGGTTGAATCACATACCACGCCCCCCGATGAATAATGCCCACCGGTGCTTTGTAAGTGGTAGTCACTGTTTGCGACATAGAGAGGATTTAGCTTCACGTCTCCGGAACTTGTGATCTTGTAGTAGTTCGTCAAATTGCCATAAAGGCAGTTTTCCTCGGAGGTTATGGAATACCGTCCACCTGTTAAATCGGCGATTCCGCAGCCCGACATCGGGCCTGGAGTATATGCAACTTTCGTACTTGTCACAATGTTTCGTCGGATGGTTGCTTTTCCCTTATATGTCGAGGATAAATTATATGGCCCTGCTAAAATCCCATAGCTTCTACATTTATCTATAGTGTTATTTTCAATTAAAACGTTATCGAACCCATCAAAAGCGATCCCTGGGACATTTGTAAGTTTATTCGCAGCGGGCATCAAACCACAATTATAAATCAGATTGTTCTTTATTGTGATTCCTGAATTATATGGGACCGTGCCAATGATCTGTATGCCTGGACCAAGCGCGTTCTTCATGACATTATTATAAATAAAAATATCAGACGATGCCTTGTTTTTATTTATAGATTCAACTTGCATAGGTGGAGCATATGTACCAGTTCCATCCATAATATTGTCATGGACCCTAACGTGGTTGGAAGACCGCAGTCTTAAGAAGTTGTTAGAATGTGTATTAACATTACAATTGAATATTTCAGAATCTTGTATGCAGTTCCCATGTATTATGTCATGTCCGCATAGTTTACTTTTAATATTCCATACCCTTATATTGCTCCCGCCTTCGACCCGGATCTCATCTCCTTGATTATATCCGGCTATGATATCATGAAAAGAGCAATTTGTAACATTTGAAAATATGGGGTTTGCAACATCACCCAACCCGATGAAATTATGATATCCCTTTCCATGATCGGTGCCGGCGCTCGCAGTTGAATATTTTTGTGTACTATAATGCCCATCGAATTTTATATTACAAAACTCCAATCCCGTAATCCCAGTTTTATACTTTGATCCAATAAGAGGAACCTGCGCCGCAAATGGGCTGAGGGGGGCATTATCCATCAGATGAAAATTTGCTCCATTCCACTTGGTGAAGTTGTACAGTCGTAAAAGCGATTTAATTTCGATGTCGCCATCTGGAAATATAAATTCAGATGGAGTATTGCCTGTTGAGTCTATTAACTTCTGTAATTTTATACTATCGTCTATGCTAGATGGAACAGTTACTGTTTTCATTTCGGGGAAGCTCCATTGTTTAGAATCGCCTGTTAAAATATACTATATCATTCGTATAATGATATACGAATACGATATATAATTATTTGGAGAAATATTAAAATTATAATCCTTTACCTGTGCGAATGACCCAAAAATCGTCGCCTAAACTCGTTATATATGTATATGGAATTGTGAAATATCCTTTCTGACCCCAATCTGTGCCCCAGGAATTACGGACAATAAACCTACTTGTTTTATCATCATAACCCACGACCATAATTGCGTGTCCGCCTATCATTGATTCTCTGGCACCTGGCATATTAACTATACCCATTTTTTCAACCTTCGCAGATTCGAAGGATGTGTACAAGGATATCCCACATACAAAAGGAAAACCGTCTGCTAATGCGTGTTTCATATCATTGAGAGTTAATAACCTGGAATACTCGATGATTATTCGTTTTGCGCCATCAGTGTAACAATCAGTACCGGGTTTAATCTTGAATTGTTTTATAACATATGGCCAGATCGTTTCTTTACATGCCCCTTGTTTAGCAAGTGCCTTTATCGTGTTTCTTATACTTGCACCATCGTCGTATCGAACACAATTTTCAATCACCCTCGTGTTATAATAAACATAGAGCCTGCTTAAATCCTGGAATGTTACGCCGTCTTTGATGCCTAGGTATTCCAATGCCCCGACTGTCGCCTGGCTTGTGCAGCTTCCGAGGTTGCCCTGGTCCTCAACTGCACTACACCCTGACCGGAGATCAACGGAGGCGGGAAGTGAAGCCGTACGCGTTATTTTAAAAACGAAATCTCGTTGATCTGGTAAATCTCTTTTCCAGCCGTATGTTTTTTTAACATCCATTGTTTCTCTCCGATACGTATCTTTCACATCATACACGATTTACTATATTTTCGTTTTACATTGTTAACACTGTTATATATGATTAATATATCGTCAACATCTAAAAACGAAAGCATGAGAGCTCACTTCCTTCAAAAACGTGAACAAAAAAAGAAAAAAATATAAATTTAATTTTTACTAACTAAAAATCCAATCATTCCAGCATCCATCCGAAATTCGTTCTTTAGTTTTTCTCCGATTACCCCAGCGGTGGCGCCAAGCCCTCTCATTTCTTGAATTCGAATTGTCACTGAGGGAGGGATCGTATAATATTCACATAAGTCCTTTCTATGACCCCATACCGTTCCTTCAATAAGCTGAATTCTTCGCGCGCCAAGGTACATTATACTGAACCGCGAGACTGAACCGATATAGGAAGGAGGAACTTGAACAGCTTCTATTTTCGGGCAGGCATTTACTAAGTTCAGGATATCCACATTAGTTGGTCTAAAGGCAAGATGGATTATAAATTCTCTCGGGTTTAAGGATGGTATTTCATCTCTGTGGGACACTACTCTAATTTGCATTGTTTAGCTCCTGTAGTTTAACTAAAAATATACAATAAGCACATTATACACGAACTTGTTATATTTATTTGTGTTGGTGTGTGAAAAATACACACCTGTCGGTTAAAAAAAGATATGAAATTTGATATAAATTAATTTAACTTGAAATACCGACTCCTAACTTCATTAACCTTTTTTCTATATCAGCGTCCAGAATAAACTGACTAATCCGATATTTCTCATTGAAAGTGCCAATATCCTTGAATACCTTTTTAATAACTTTTGAATCTACTTCATTTTCAGAAAAAGAAAAATTCTGGTTCATCTGCTTGGAGAAGTCGCGGTTTTTAAAGAGCATGTTCTGATCCATTTCGAGAGAGGAAGGGTATGCTATCAGAGCAGACCTACAAAAATGATGGAGGGGGCAACGGTATAAACTTATTTCAGGAGAATCAAACTTAAAAATCGCGCCATGCATGAGTCTACATTGTGGTGACGTTCTCCCGTCAATCTTCGCGTAAAACTGCATATCTACTTCATTCTGTTTATAACGGTGAACAGCCGTGTTCGTCGCTACATCGGCGATGAATGTCCTTACAAAACGCGTTGCCCTGTATTTATCACCGTCCCACAAATCCCTTACCCGCCGTTCTAAAGCCGCAGGTGCTGCCCGATAAAGTCCTTCGTCCTTGAGCATAGTAACAATCGCGTCCGTTACCTCAACGGCGAGACCTTCGGCCTGGGCTACGACTTCTTCGGTAATTGGGAGGGGAGTATTATCTGCCGCACTAAGTTTTGGGCGCTGTGGGCTTCTCCGTGGACCGGGGGTTCGTGACATCTTAATTTGGTTGTCCGTGAAATCGGCTGAAAAAAGACAGGCGTCGTCTATGATAGAGTCAATCTGTTTTTCAAAGGTTTTAGATTTGAACCACGTCGAAACATAGTTATTGAATTCCGGAGCTCGATGACCGAGGGTACCTTTGAAGAAAGTACGTTCAATAAGCGAGGAGAAACGAGATTCGATTTTAAGAATCTCTTTTGAATCGAGTAACATTCAAAAACCTAATTTTCAAGTTTCTTTATGACATTCATTACAAAATAATTGTTGCCATTTAAGAAAGTTACCTGTCGATTACCGATGGTAACTATAAATTCCCCATATAAATAACCATCATCCACGGTGTGTGTGCCTGCAATAGGAACTGTAATACCGCCTGCTGAGAACTCAGTAACAATTTCATCCGTGTTAGGATCTCGAATACCTTCCGAGCATGTGATTTCAAACTTAAAAGATCCTGCTAAATCAGCGAGTATTAATTTTACAACAGCTCCCGTAAGATCTGAGCCAGTCCCAGCCTCAATAAGAATTACAGGAATATTATCGGAATCGCCCTGCCCTAATTGTATGTCAACCATATTTTCCCTCACACAAATGTTACAGTTCTTGATTTTCGATAGATAGTTGCCGTTCTTGATTTTTGGTAGATAGTCGCCGTTCTTGATTTTTGATAAACAGTATAAGTTAATGGATATTTGAAATCTCTCCCACTTACACAAATTATACCATTTGTACCGGTGAATGTTTTTTGCAATCGGATATCATTACTAAACGTAAACACTTTTGATATTCGAATACCGTTACTCGATAAAAACACTTTCGATATTCGAATATCATTTATACATGTGAATGTTTTTTGTAATCCAATATCGTTAATAGATAAAAATACTTTCGTTGTTCGAATATCATTTGTACTTGCCAATCTTCTAAGTAATCGAATGTCGTTACTAAACGCAAATCTTTTTGATGTCCGAATGTCAGTTGTACTTGAAAATGTTTTATTTAATAATGCTGCAGGTATTGCATTTGATGATATGAACAACTTTGATAAGTTGATGTTGTTGGAAGAAGTAAGGATTTTTGCAAGATTGATACCAGAATCACTTGAAAATACACTTCTCAATAAAATATCATTGGCGCTTGACCGTATTTTCTGTAATTGAATATCGCCACTTGATAAAAATACTTTCAATATTCGAATATCATTTGCACTTGATAATATTTTCAGTAATTTAATATCGTTGCTAGATAGAAATGCGCCCGATGTTCGAATATCATTTATACTTGCAAATGGTTTTTGCAATCCAATATCATTACTGGATGAAAACACATCGAATGTTTGAATATCATTAGAGGAGGTGAAGTCTTTTGTTACGGTCTCTTGCTCCGTGACATATACACCAAACGGTGACCCACGACTCCAATACTTTAAATCGCCCCCCGCATCGGGTATAATCGGACGACCGTTAATCCAGTATTTTAAACTCCCGTTCACATTTTCACATCACGCGGCTGAAAAATCATCTACATATACGCTGCCCGCATCGCCTCTAACTTTTATCTGAAGTTCTAATACACCATCTTCAATGATGTCCGCAGCATTTGCAACTAGTGACTTCTGTTCATATGCATCATAACCGGTAGGGGTAATATCTGACCATTCCGTTATTGCTATACCCATGAAAAATATAGCGCCACTCACATCACCATTGAAAACAGTTGACGCTTTGACATAAGCGGACAGTGTTTTGTCAACCCCACTATTAGCCGCAAAATAAAATGATTGTTTTATGTAATATATTAGAGATGTAGGGTCATATTCCAAGCATTCGCCACTTCTAGCATCTGCAGTGTTACGGTATGTAACGCCATACTCATAATAACAGCGATGATTGCCAGAAGTATTATTGTAACGTTGCACACATACCGCGGGTATTTCGGAATATGTTTTTGCAGCCATAACCACTATAGATGTCGACTGATTAGATGTCGACTGATAATTATTTATATAAGTGAGAGTCGATAAGTCGGAGCAAACGCCGTAAGACGTGTTATTGTTGCATGTACAGGATGATACAGTGTTATTCGATGAATTGAGGTAATAAATGCCGCAACTGAAATTATTATTAAATGTGCATGATGTTGCAATGTTATTAGCGGAAGCGGAAACGTAAAAACCGTACCACGAATTATAATTACATACGCATGAAGTTAAAATATTATTATGGGCAACTGTACTGTAAACACCATAAAAATAATTACTATTGCATGTACAGGATGTTGCGATATTATTTTGGCCAGCTACATAGTAAATACCCGTAGAATTGCAATTACATATACAGGATATTGCAGCGTTTAGGGGTGAAGTGAGATAGTAAATACCGCTGGAATTACTGTTGCACGTGCACGATTCTGCAATATTGTTATTTGAGGCGGTAAAGTAATAAATGCCGTAATTATAGCGTAGAAATCCCAAATTGCTAACGGTTGTATAATTTCGAGCTACATATAACCCGCTTCCGTACCGATTAGCAAAAGTGCTGTGCATCTGTCTAAAAAACGTATGCCATGTTACACTTTGAGTGGATAAATCCCATCCGCCCGATATCACCAACTGAGCCGCCGATGTCCCAGAAGCACTAACCGCCTGAATAGTGGTAGCCGATGCAGACGCGGCGCCTGTGCTCGTAACACCGAGTTTTTGAGAAGATAGACCGCTTTGGGTCACGCCTGAGTATTTCTGGTAAAGCACCACCGATGTATCATTTGTTCGTGTAACAACTTCATACCAGTGACCGTCACCGCCTATTATAAAATCCCCGATTACAAGTTCTGTTGTGAATATTGTGCCCGTGCCTGTAACCGTAGTACTCCCTGCTGTAAATGCAAGAGTTCCGGTTAGACTAATCGGTTCCGGGCTTTTTGCGACACGGACCTCATCGCCACCGGTCAATCCAATGGACGCTTGTGTTATTGTTTTGCATGGGGTATTATAATTTCCAGCATTAGTATCGAGTCCGTTTATATAATCGCAGTATTTAATGGTCATGAGCATCACCCGGTTTTAATTGGCGCAACTTTCTCGATTTTTACCGTAACCGTTTTATCAGATGCAATTACAAGCGAATGTTTGTCACCGATCCTAGGTTGCATAATTTCCAAAATAGTTAGAGTATCAATATTCATTTTAATGAGTTCGTCTTTTATTGTCAAGTCAATTGTTTTTTCATTGACAGTATTTGAAATCCAATCGTACTGGCGACTAAACGTTTTGTCACTGTTACTATATTCCACAGTAACCGAAATTTGATCTGGATTATCTTTATTTTCAACTGCGTATAATAGAGTAGCACTGTACATAATCAGTACATCCCGATTTGTAAAGCCATGGTGTCTACCGCATACCCATTACCCCCCACAGACACAACACGTTTAATCCAGACGCCTTGCGAAGCATTATTTCCAAGTGCGCCTAAATCTAACCCGGTTGCCACGGTAGAAGGTGTACTATATGAATAAGCGGTAGCCGCAGTTTGTACGTCTGATGCAGTGGCCGCGAGCGCAATTGATATTGTTTCATTTGAAGCCGTGTAGTTTTGAGAAATGCAGATTTTTAGACTGACGGGATCTGCATTTTCGTTTCGGAAAAACACTTTGCGATATTCTGTCACGCCCGATACTCTTTGTGCGTCGGTTACGTCGTCAAATATTATCTGATCACCGCTTGCCGCGATTTCAGCGGATGTATTGATAGCCCCGCCGTGCGTTGTTCCTTCTGCCCATACGGTCCCTTGGTACATTTTCAGATTTGCTGCTGTAATAACAACCATGTTCAATTCTCCATCATTTACTCATTTTATGCCACTTCGTGCCACTTGCTCGTTATTGATGTGGGGAAACCTGCCCATTCTCGAGCTTCATCATTTTGTATGATTCCGGTATTCGCCCATTCCAGCACTTCGGATGCTGCCATCTGTGGCAGACTCAATTCATCGACAATGACTTGTATTGACCCAGGCGTTTTTCCTAGGAGAACTAACCGTTTATCGATATAATCTTGTAAAACATTGATCTCGGTTTTTTGAAGACAATCGAGAACAACCATTCGAGCATTTTCAGAAACATAACCCGCGGCATATGTGCTGCCCTTTGAGTCACCCATCGAAATATCAGACTGTAAAAGTCCTAACTGAATGTCAGTCTCTAGAGCCTTCTTAAACTGCATGACATCGAGACTTCCCATAGCATCGACAGGCGTTGCCTTGACGACACCCACGAGGTCCTCGTTTTGGCGGAGGTACTGGTTTTTCTCCATCCAGTTTGTAATTTCGACCTGAAACTGATCCCAGTTTATGAGTCCCTTTTCGACCATCTGTTCCATTAACGGAAATGAATAAGAGTAACGACCCATACCGTATTTTCTTACGTACTCTACATATCCCTGATTGATAATGTGGAGATAACGAATCGAAAGTTCTATAGGATCGACCATACTTTCCCCATACAGTCCGCATGTAAGCCGCAATCTAAGATCCTCTTGGATCGAATCCCACTCGTCGATTACCCCATAAACCACATTTTCAGCGGGATACGGAGTTTCTTTTAGTTGACCAGTTCCCCCCTCATTGACGATAAACTGTGCTGCCTCCGGCTGCATAATAATCCCAGGGCTAGAGCCGGATGTAACACCGTCAGGAAGGATCGTAGTGTAGCCCATGAGTAGAGGCCTTAGTTTAAGTTTGTCAACATTCCCGCTACAAATCCCCGCAAAAATGCCATCTCTATAAAGGTTACCGGCTACTGTCTGAGCCTGACCGATGAAATTCGTTTTCTTGGACCATGCTCTAAATTCATCGACATCTTGCTGCGAGTCACCGTCAAAATCCAGTCCTTTTGTCAAAGAAGTCTTAAGTTTCTTGAGGCCAATCGAAGCATAAGGGGTGCTTTTAATAAGTTGCGGGTAACGATTGAAGCGATTTGTAGTATCAAAATTAACATAATCTCCAAAATTAGCCGGGTTTTCTTTTTTCCCCAGTACTCCAGCGGCGGCAGCTAGTTTAAAACCTTGATTTCGTGGAGTCGGAGCAGCGGCGTTTAGTGTAGACATTTGTTCCTCGCGTTTAAATGTTAACAATGTGAACTAGATAAAATATGTAGTTTTTAGATAAAAATGTATGTATTAAAGGGGAAGATTACCGGCTTATCGTTGTTGCAATACTTGATAGACTGAAATTATTCATACCTTTACGACTCGATAAATAATTAAACGAAGCGGAAGCTGAATCAGCTTGATCATCGTGCCATTTGGGATCTGGAAAATTAACAAGTTCCTGAATAAATTCACGGTTCCAGTGACCGCGGATAAGATAAACTAACCCATTCTCACAAGCAGACGAAAGTAATTTGGCCCTGATTATTTTACTACCCGAGCTTGTTTCACTGTGAAAAGAGTAACCTGAGAACATTGTAGTTTTGAGAGTGTCAATTTCTCGAACCGATGCCGACCCAGGCTCTTGCTCCATTCCGATTGTGACTTTTTTACCATCAATATCCCGGGTAGACTCCATTTTTCTGTAAACGCCCGCGGGTGTTTCTCGGAAATGATTTACATCAAAAATATAGAATCTACCTTTGAATTCACCCATTAATAGACCCGAGCACCAGTCCGGGTTATTAGAGTCCTTGCTCTGCGCGGTGGCCGCCGCGTCCCACCATCTGATATAATGTAGATCCAGAGGATTGCAGGGGATTTCAGAAACGTCTATTATATTCTGAGTGAACCATTCTTCCCTGAACATTGTTCCGGCTTGATATCTTATTTTCCAATTGCCACCTAACAGCCGGTCCCTTTCAACCATATCCAGAGCCATAAGACGACCCTTGTATCCTGGATCTTTCTCAGTTAGGGCTGGATTATCGTCTAGTTTAGCTGCAATAAATGTAAAGCTCTGAGGATGGTAATCTTCTTCTGGTATTTCGTTTTTCACTTGTTCCCATAATGCCCCAACACTGTCATCCCATCTAATTATATTATTTATCCTTACAAAATAACGGATTATTCCAGAACGCTCTGGTATTGCAAAGCCTGTATCCTGGTCAATCCACCACGATATGAAAAACGCTACCCAACTATCGGGGTCTGGGTTGCAGGTTGCTCTTATATAAGGCTTGACTCCGCAAGTCGAACGGTTTCTGGACAAAAGATAGAAGAACATAGACTCACTGAAATGTGTCAACTCGTCGTAACATATGAGGGGGATTTGGGCACCTTGATAATCATGTTTATTTTTTTCATGCTCAAGGTGAGCGAATTTAATGTTAGTCCCATATGGTTTAAATTCCCACGTTAGATCAGATTCCTTTGGTAACCCACCAGCGTGCGGATAAAATTCCTCGGATGTATCCCATAATCCCCCCACGCTCCGTATTTGTGGGTATGTTCTACGAAATATTATAGCGCCAAATCCTTTTATATGAATATTTCGTAAACATTCCAATAAAAGCGCAGTCGTTTTACCTCCGCCAGCGGATCCCCCATATATGATTATATCCGCAGGAGAACTAAGAAAAGCTTCTTGCGGCCCCGACTGCGGTCTAATTTTCATCATCCTTTTTGTCTCTTCCGTTATCGGGAATGTATATTACAACTTCACCTGTATGATTTACGTTGCCCTCGAGTTCAATCTTCTGCTTCATATGCCCCTGAAGATCAGCTATAAATTTAGACCATTCAAGCACAGTACTTCGGTCATCGGCAACGTTCCCTATTTTTGCTTCAATTGCCCTAAAAGCTAATCTAAGAAGCCCCTCACGAGTTGCTTTTTCATTTGCAAGAGTTAACCTGCTCAACTCAGCTTGGAAAATTGGATGTTGGCGCCAATCCCAATACGTAGAATAATGTACCCCAACGTCTAGAGCTATGGCTTCATGCCGTGTTTTCCCTTCCGCTATCAATAATACGGCCCTCATACGCGGTCCGGTCCAGTGGAAAACATTGGGGTTAATCGGCGCCTGTACTCTATGCCGTTTCTTTTGGACTTCCATAATTATACCTATGCTATAATGTGAGTTTGATTTGATAACGTTAACGCCGTTATGCAACCATCAAGTAAAAATAACTATCATCTCTTAATCAGATTTAAAAAACCCTTTTAACGTTATCAACCTATCGATTCTACGATTTAACTGTTTGATTATTGCAGCAGACTTAAGCGGCCGTATTACAAATTCAGGGATATTTAATTTTGATTCCAGTCTTTTAATTTCCCCGTCTATCTGTTCTATATTTGAAATTCCAAGAATGTTAAAAGTCTCGAGCTCGTCGAATATGTCACAAAGTCTAATATATTCTGCCTTTGATATTTGCTGAATTTCCACCGATGTGTTAAATGAAGTATCATAAATCAACGGATGATTTAAAATACAATCTTTATTTATCGATTTTGAGAGAATGATTTTGGTGGGGTTGGTTTTTGGGCCGACTATCGTAAAAAAGCATTTGAGTTTTTTATGTTTATTGGGAATGTGTGCAGGATTTAAAGTTATAATAACCACCTTCGTTTTCAATGCAAAATAAGAAACGGTTTATTGAGGGGAATTTTACCTCCTCAAACCCGCGTATCGAGTAGCCTGGTATCCGGAATTAAAGCCTGCAGAATAACCCGATTTATAACCATTCTTATACAAAACAGACCATCCGGGGGAAACTACAACATTCGGAACATGCCGAAGGACCGGGGTTTTCCCATATTTATGGCAGTCATATGTTCCTGCGTTTTTTCCATCAATGACACCTTTTTTATATCCGGCATCGTAACCCATTTTTTTAAAGTCTGCGGCCGCGGCGGTTGAAATCAGAAATATAAATATAATTAAACAAGCGATTGGTTTTCGTATATTCATTGGGGGGAAGCTCCTTTAGTTTACTTGGAAATTAATCAAGTTTTATTTAATTTTTTTATATATGTAATGCCGCTCTGCTACCATGATATCACAGAGACAATTGTTATGAGCGGTTGTTATGTTACATGTCTCACATCCCTTATATGTATCTAGTGTTGCGCCGAACATCAGATTACATCCTATTATTTGGTAGGGCATATTCTCATTCCTTTTTAGTCGGTGTTATTACTTCGTCCTAGGTGCGCCAGAGAACTCGGCTGGGGGGACAATGGGATCAGGTATCCATCTAGTGCACTTAATTATATTACCAGCTCCACAGACGTAACAACCGCGATCTTCTGTGTCACAGTATGGGTAGCACCACATCTAGGACAGTTAACAACATCGCCATTTCTCTTTTTCTGGATCAGAAAATATTTTTTACATGATCCGCATGGTATTGACCGAGTAACCGGGGCCGGATGCCCGGAGAGTGTGTTTTTGTACCATGTGCTTTTTTGATTTGATATATGAGGGTCATAAAGGACATTACTTTGATCTTTTAGTATTATTACAGAGTTTGTCATTGGGTGTAAGCTCCTAAGTTTTATGGGAAGTTAAAATTTAATTATTGGCTTGGCACAATATTTGGTATTTACATCAAAATGTAGCAATTCAATTCCAATTATATCATTATCAGCGTCAAGATCTAGAATTATATCTCCATGGTCCTCCGAAATACGATAGTCCTCTGTTTTCCCCCATCGAATGAATAGATCTTTGTTGTCGTCATCATAATCAATCCAAAGACCGGATTTGGTTATAACAGGCATTCACTTCAACTCCTTGATAGGCCCGGCTGCGTTACAGACAATCACAAAACATGGGATTTCCCATTTTGTTGAAAAGATCGAGGGTGGGGTTGGTTTTTTGGGGGGTTGGTTCATAGTTTTAGCTCCTTAAGTTTCGTATGAAATTATTTAACATTTTGATAAATATAATGTCTCTCTTTTATCACTTTGATTTTTATTCATTCATGCTATCTCGTGCCATTGGGTCGTAAAACGAGACATGATACGCGTTAACCCACTCGGGGCAATCATACATGTCAGCACTTCCTCCTTCACATTTGAGTTTTAATTCCGTCGACTTTGCACATCTCCATTCTACAGCATAGAACATCGAAAATCTACATTTCGAATAGTTAGACATCGTTTTTTCACTCCATTTTTATTTCATACAAATTTTTAAATATTCCCTCAATAAATGACTCAGAATAATCTTTATTGTAACCAGCCCATTTGTTACAAAACTCTTTGACCAATCGGTCAATTGGTAAGCCTGGGTGCACTTTCATAAAGTTTCCAATGTCATACATTAGCAATTTGGCATCCTTTTTTACATCGTTGTCTTGATTACCTTTGTAGGCTGACGTTTCGGGTTTATCATTCCAATATGGCATTTTCTAGCTCCTCGAAGTTATTAATTAAGTTTATCTTTTTTATCCTGCTTCTTTTTGGCTGACACTATCTTTCTTTCCTTCTCTTCAGCAAGTTCAATTAATCCCCACTCCGGGCACTTTCTTTTTTCTGCGGTTGTACCGTCACAACGCTTCGACATTATACAACGTTGTGGAGTTACTTTATCCTGGTATAGCCTGCAATAAGACACGTTTTCTCGAATAGTATTATGGATGCAACCGTCTTTCATTTAAACACCTTTTTTCCTGAAAATAATCGGTTTATCATCGGAAAACTTCAAACCATAAGCCTTTTTAAATGCGCGTTTTACAGCAGCACCATACTTTAGATCATTATCATTAGCGAAGTCGGTTATAACCTTAAAATCATCTTCTCGTAAGTGAATTTCCTTATATCCTTTCGGTGGTATACTAACCCCCCCGTTTACATTTCTACTACCCTGTAATAGGGTAGTCATGGTATATAAAATGGGTAGTTATATCACGCTCTTAATCCAACAGTGTCCACTGTTATTTATTACCCATCTTTATCCCATGTTTTCCCAATCTTTAACCATTCTTTAACCATATATTATATATTATAATAAGATAGAGTAGACATTAATGAGGAAACAAACGACCAATTGTTTACCCAAATAAGAAAAATGATTAGGATTTTTTTAAAAAAAGATTAATGTTTTTTTTATTACACAACATTGAGAGAAAATAAAACATGATAGTTATGTAGGAATTTTAGCAAGTAAAAAGAATAAAATACAATGATAAATATATTGGTCACCAAAATAGTTTAAAAAAAAGAAAAATAAAAAATAATAATTAATATATGGGTCTCCAAAAAGTGGGTCATTTGGGTAAAGAATTCTACCGATACCGTTTCGTTGGGTAAAGAATGACAAACAATTGGTTAAAAAATAGCGGTTGACATCGAGCTTGCCCGATGCCGTTAATTGGGCGTTTCCGTCTTGGAAATATACAAATCGGTGTCTAGCGGCCTGGGTAAACAAGTCGGCTTAGTTAGGTTGCATCGTTATGAAATCCTGCTTGAACATGTCCCATATATCGCAGTCCTCTACTCTATATCTTTCAGCCTTCCTGCCTTTACTTTCCGTGAGTTCACCTCCGTCCCTTGTGTATTCGGTTATTGTCATGTCTTCTTTTCGCATCCCCTTCATTTTAGCAAGTAGTCCACCATCGTCTCTATCTTTTCTACCCACGATTAGACGGTTTACTGTATGATACGCCACTCCGATACCGATTGAAATCTCACTTACCGAACATCCGATGCCACGATTTTTCACCTGGTTGAGTAATATAAACTTCACTATTTCGTTTTCAGTATTTGTTAATTTAGTCATTGTATTTTCGGCTCGTGAATTGAACAGCGCCTTTGCTCGCTCGAAATCATCTTCATCTGCCAGCAACTTTCCGTTTTCATCGAATTTTCGCTGTTTCCATTTGAAAATGGTATACCCCTTTATCATATCACATATCAGCGGTAATACACGACTGTTACTTTTATCTAAAATGTCTATTCGATCAAGATAGGGTATCGCGACAGTGAATAAATTTTCTTTTAATTTTGAATACATTCGTCTGCAAATAAGTACACGCAATGTAACCTCTAACGGATTGATTCCTTCTTTTTCGAGTTTCCGTTGTAGATCAAATATTTTATTTTTTTGTTCTGGTCCACTATCGGTTTCAAATACTAACTGTCTATTTAGGATCTGGTCTGAAACATTTGAATGGACGCATGTAAGAAACAGGTTTATTCTTGGTGGTATGGAAATCGTGTGTTTTTCCTGATCCTTTACCGATGTACGAATGGTATATTCCTGGTAGTTAGTAGTTGACTGTTTAAAGACTTCTCCTAACTCTTGATCCATGTTGGTATCATCTGAAAAAATAACTATTCCTGGTTTAAGTTCCATGTAGTATAGTGCTTTTGCAGACAGACTGGTAGTTCGTTTCCATCGTTTTGGTACTAAATGCAGATGCTTTTTAGTGCCGTCACTTTTTCCACTTCCACTTTCCCCATTTACTACTATTTGGATACCCGCTGTATTAATACAACATTGCCCCGCAATTGATACACACATCGCCTCTTCCGTTTTTTCATCGCCTATGTGTTTTTTTGCCACTGTCTGCAAAATGTATTTTATCGGATCGCCACGCCTCAATATCCGATCAGCCATTCGGTCAGCTTTATCTAACAATGACTGACTTATGTCCTGCTCGTCTAAATCAATGTCAAGGGTATCTACATCGTTTGTTTTCGATTGCTTCGGTTTTGATTCATCAAATGACGTTTTCTCAACCGTGTAATACTTCTTTAAAATTGATTTGATTTCGTGATCGAGTCCAAACGCCTCGCATATCTCTTTTATGAAAATCAGGGTTTCGTCTTCTCTCATACTGAGCCAGTCCGAAACGATATGCTCCTGTATCTGTTTTATCTGCGTTGTCCGGTCGGTAGCTGTTATTATACTGGAATAAACGCTTCTTAAATCGGTCGTTTCTTCGTTTTTCTCTTCTAATTTTTTGATTAATGCGTCGTGTGCTTTCTTTTCGGCTTTGTAATATTTTTGAATTACTTTTCGAGTGTCCCCTTTTATATTGTTCTTTTCAGTTAATTTTATAATTTCGTCTTCCGCCGCATCCTCTCTAAGTTCAAGTAGATTGTTTTTAATGTAATCCTTGATATCATCAGATGTCAAAAAATCATTATGCGGAATGGAGACATCAACGACCAAAGTTGATCCCTTCCTTCGTCGCAATCAAAACCGCAATGTGATAAACGTAGCCCGGTAATTTCCATCCATCTATCAATTGTTTAACCGTGCATATTTTCTTGCTTAGTGCGTAATAAACAACCCCCTGCTGTGGTATAGGGTCGTTTTTAGGCAGATATCCTGCGTCTTTCGCGTACTTCCACACTGTGTAAATCGTATACGGATCATCAAAATTTACATCCGAGCAACCTCCGCCGTGCGGATACCCTGCCCCGTTGCACGTGGATACCCCTGCTTCGACCGCCAGGTATGTTAAAGCTGAGTGACAGGCGTTATGCCTCCAGCAGTGCATGACTCCACCAGACACGGATGTGTCTTTGAACGTGCTCGAGCCATGGAATGGTGAACTAAATCTATAATTGGGGTTATCCCGTTTTCCTGTGACATCGTGAATTGTTAGGGTCCACAGTGCACTTTTTGAATTGCTTTCTCTTTTCTCATTTCCTTTCCTAGCATTCCTTTCCTGTGTCCATACTTCCCGTGCCGCTGCATCCGATTCCTTTTTATGCACTGCCTGCTTATAAACATCTGGCAACTCGTCGAATGTGATTTCAGCAACGTCCCTTTCTTCCAGGATCGAATATTTACCCGCGTTTTCTCGGTCTTTTTCGGGAATTTTAGAAATATCGTCGTCTGAACATTCCACATATGATCCAGCCGCAACTACATACCCCCACCGTGAACGCACTTCCCCCGCATCATCGGTAGGGATGATGCATTTTGCACTTCTACTTCTGGACGAGGCCGGTTTATCCGTGGTAAAATAGAAATTATGTTCTCCTATTCTCTTTCGTGATCTTATTTTGAGAGTAGGTTTGATATCCCCGACCAGCGACACATCGTCGACATCGACAATCGCAAGACAGTCCATTTCAGTGGCGGCAATTGCGATATTATATCCTTTTCCCATAAGGTCATAAGCTTCGGTGAACGTCTTTCTATTGTTTTTCCAGCTTATTCTTGGCAGTGGGTCTTTTCCGCCTATCATAAGCGGGAAATAAAATGGTTGATAATCAGTCGGTGCATTTTTAGTTAGCAGTTCATGGAACCGCTTGAACTCAGACTGGAATGTATAAACCGACATCTCACTCACTGCCCCGTTTTGTACAAGATCTCGAGTCCCTGGGATCCTGCGTTCCCATGGATATCCGAAAACTGGAGCATTGGAGACGGTATACGTTCCCTATTAAGAATATTGCTCAATAGTGCCCCAATCCGGGTTTCACTGCACGCTTGCCTCGCCATTCTCCATAATAATCGGATGTATTGCTCTGTCAGAATGTACTCATTGGTGGGGATTTCCCCTCTTTCGATGGCTCCTACTCTACCTTTACTAAATGTGCGGATATCTCCCGGTACGTCATTTGAAAACAGACGACCCTTTTCACTAAATTGGGTCGCTACAAAGTACCCACTTACATTTATTGGCGTTTCTCCAATGTGGTATAGTAGTTTTCCCTCTGCGTATCTCAGTAGTTGCGGAAACGAATCATAAATATTGCTGTTGGATCTCCCGTTTTTCACCTCAATCACATAATAAACAGGTGATCCGCCGACACGTACTCGTTCCACTAACAAATCTGGTTTTTCGCATGTGCCACCGTTAAAGTTTTTGGTATTAAAAACAGGTCTATTATAATCGTTCTTCTTCTCCCAAAAAACGTTACACCCGTGGTCTTCTAGCCAAACACTCAGTGAATATTTTGTGTGTTCTTCGTTGTATTTCTCAGTGCTTACGTTCTCTGCGATTTTATATTTTGGGGATTGGTCGTAAGTAGTTTGTTTTTTGATGACGCTGTCTATCATGGGTAAAGCTCCTAGTTTATTATATCTGTAGTTTTATTATTACACTTCTATTTTATGTGGGAAATCTTTAGGAAATGTATTTTGAAATGCTAATATTACCGCAGAATAATTATTCATTCCACGCTTTTTAGCTATTTTCACTATCAATTCAAAATCTTCGTCTTTCACATTGAGGCATTTCCATCCTTTAGCTGGCATAGTTCTACTCCTATTAGTATGATATTACTACGTAATTGTACTGAATACTATATATAACTTCCTACTCATCAAAAAAACGAAAAAAAAATGTCTTTTCTCAATCTGGATATTTTACTAGATATTCCCGATACTTCGAGTATACTGCGACTTTCGTAGTTACTGATGTGTGCCCGTCCTTTTCACAGGTTATCGAACCATCGCTTTCGAGAATTGCTCGTATTCCACGGTTCTTTAGATCTCTAAACAGATTCGTTAACCACTGTTCATAATTGAAAGGCATTATCATTTCTCCTCTACCACGACTCTTTAAAATAGTTGGTACTTACCAACTATTTGCTACAGTTTTACATTTTGGGCACTGATATAATTTCTGCGGTCTGTAAGTTTGTATACTCTCCTCGTAGTCCCAATCGCCTTCTACCACAAAATCCATTACCAAATCCATTTCATTGTTACAGTTCGTACATTTCATTATTTTTAACCTCCTAACTTAATACTTAAGAAACCGAATCGCTCAAAATATGTATCATAGCTGAAAATAATAAACCAGTACCACACCACATATACCCAATGTGCCAAAATCCAATGAATATAAGCATCCATAAAGCCGGATTATGCATTATCCCTCGGTGTTTCGTAAAATAAAACATATATTTGAAATACCCAATCCGGGTTTTAGATCGTGAGTGCCTGGCATCCAGATCACAGTTAATATACAGTGTCTGCAGTATCCAAAATGACATCAACTGAAATATATCAAAACGGATATTAAAATGAAAGAGCATAATTAAAAAAAATAAAAGAATTAAAAACGATAGGCGTTCGTGGTTAATACCTTTCATTTTCTTACCCCTTCTTGTTTTCTATCCCAATCCTCGAGCAACAACCAAATTACAAACCAACCGATGAAAAGGAAAACGGATATCCAATTCATGACGTTCATGTAAAAAAGAAGTTGAATGTAATCCATATTATCCTCTCCTTTTTCCCCTCCTCATGTTTGGCAACATCTTTCGCTATCCTCTATTTGCATACCCAGTTTAAGGATAGAAACGTAATTTTTTAAGATCCACTGACGAATAAGCCCTCTATACATCTCAATTGCCATTATTCGTGCTCCCGCGAACAAAACCGGGACTCCTCTAATATAGAGTGAGTTGATCTTTGCCCGTCTGGACTCCACAGAGGCCCCAATGTGGTCATAGTTGCGTTTGTTTCCATTGAATGCAGGAACGTAGAGTAGAAAGTCAGTGAGTGTACATTCGGCTATTACGACCATCAGCGAGAACCGTTCATCTGCCTGAAATGTTTCTATCTCCCTGTAAAACCGAGCACAGTTATCTGCGTTCATCAGGGTCCCGTATAGATCTTCCATCCCCTTCTTGCCGCCCTTTCGCTCTACTAAAACGCCAACCCATCCCGCAACACCACCGCCCGAATAGTAAGCATGTAAGTCCCCAACCTGCTTAATTTTCGTGTGCTGTTTTAATAACATTGATCTTGTGGAATAACCTAACTCCTCTGATGTGTAAGGTCGTTGTTCATTGGAAGCAACAAACACAGTAATTTCTAAAAGATCTGCCCATGAACCAACGCGGTTTTTTAATTTTTTCTGAAATGTTTCAGAATCTGGATACTCAAGTGTCTGGTTATATAGATCATTAATTTCATTTACATATTGGGAGATTGTTTTTTTTACAGGCATTAAATCACCGCCTGCTCGCATAACCAAAGTAAAGCAATTTTATTAATTTCTTTTAAACCTGTGCCATCTAAACTACTGTGATAAACAGAATGGTGTATTTCACGTGGAATGAATATACCCAGATCAGATGAATTATTTATATGGAAATGATGAAATTCTGATCCACAAAATTGTTTATTTATCGGGGTGTATCCAAACGTTCTTCGCAGTTGTCTAAGTCTATTTCGGGTATTTCTTCCATTAGTTGTTTTATTATATCTTCTTACATTTTCATATCGTTTTTCTCGATTTATTATCAAATATTCTCTAAAATATTTCTTATCATGTTCTCGATTTCGTGGTCTTCTTTCCGCATTATATTCTTTTATTTTATCTATATTTTCTAAATAATATTTATGGTCGGAGTCTCGCCGCTCGTTTTTATGCTCTTGGTTATATTTTTTCGTTCTTAGGTTTATTTTTTCTTTGTTCTTTTCACTATATTCTTTTATTTTATCTACATTTTTTAAATAATATTTATATGCGGAATCTCGCCGCTCGTTTTTATGCTCTTGGTTATATTTTTTCGTTCTTAGGCTTATTTTTTCTTTGTTCTTTTCCTTATATTCTTTGTTGCATGATTTACAAGACCACGCAAGGCCGTCTTTACCTCTCTTGTGTTTGTAGAATTCGGATAATGTTTTTAAAACCCCACATTTACTACATCGCTTCTCCCCATGCTTATTTTTTTGTGGATATATTACACTAATTTCCGGTATGTACTGTTCGATTGTTTTTACTTTCCCCATTATCGTTGCGCCCCCTTCGTTTTTTCAGGCCAAAGAGAACACCAACTTTGCGAGTACTTATTTAACTCCCCGCTTGTCTTTCTACATTCTGAGAGTCCTCCACAATTTCCACAGTTTCGTTTTGTCAGGGGGATCATGCTGCCCCCTCGTTCAATATCTTCTTATTTTCATCCCAGTAGATGGGCACTTTTGTGGGAGTGAGATTTGTTGCCCCCTGGTAGTGGTATTTCGCTTTCCTTATCAAAGAGATGGGCACGTTTGATGGAGTAAGATTTGCTGCTCCACCTTTTAATATTTCTATTATAGTGTCCATGTCCGAGTTGATCCGACAATGGGCATTAACAACGTGTAGCACGATCGTCCCTGCATCATACCCCGTCCGCCATGCCATCCATCGAAGGAATATTTCAAACCCCTTCAGGTCGCTCTGCATGGCTATCACATCGTCGTTTGATCGACCCATAATCGTGAGGTTAAGGAAATCATCTTCAATATCGAAAACCGTTATTATCATGCATGGAATTTCAGTTCCCCCGACATGTTCCGGTTTTAAAAGGGGGATTACTAACCGCCTTGATTCTGGATTTGTTTTAATTTGTTCTATTATTTTCTCTACCATGTTATTTCGGTGTGCCTCGGCGCCGTAACTATATTCCGGATCCTGGACGGTTGAGTTAACGGCTTCTACTTCCGGCTTTGGGTTTTTCCCGGTTATAAGATTTTCACCAAACATTACACCGCATCTAGCGACGAGCGGGCTGGCTGAAACTTCGCAGTTGTCTGCATCAATCGAAATTATTAAATTTTTGATATATTTTGTTTGTTCGCAACGTTGGTCTTTCATAATCCTACCCTTTTCCATGATGAGTTTCACGGCTTCAAAACGGGCCTGATGGATAGAATTGGCTTTTATGAAGTAGGGGCTCATATTATCCCCCTTAACGCCCACGTAACTTCCCCGAAAACGTCGTCTATAGACTTTTCATTATTGATTGTATCAATCCTACCAGAACTATTCTTAGCCTCAGTGAGATACAGTTTCGTTATCGTGGACTGGTACTCATCGTCCCCGTAAATGTCAGCATCATACCCGTACGATCTGCCTGTAATAAGAAATGTAATGTCTGGATCCGGGAGACCGTCAGCCAATGCCATAACATCATAACGGGAGAGTTCATTTGCAATGCCATACACGATTTCGGAAAGTTTAAATCGATCGAAAATATAAGTTCCTGGTCGAATTGTTTTCAACGTGTCGATTTTGTTTTCATTTTGGAGAACCTGTGAATATGCCGGATCGAATGGGTCATTACCATTCAGCATTCTCCGGATTTGTTTTCCTGAATCGATACTTTCGTTTGGAAATTTAATCAATTTACGATCTAAATAGTCAGATAACATCTCAGCGAGTGTACTCTTTCCGACATTATCTGCGCCTTCAAATGCGATTATCTGTATTTGGGACATACTTTAGCTCCTACGTTTCCAAAAAATTCAAATGTGTTTCTCAGGGTGTTCAAACTTCTCAGCATAAGCGCATACTGAACATTTCCCGTCAATGTTGCAGACGGCACTTCCTCTTACCCGAGGATCGCAAACTTTAATATCAGTGGAAAATTGGTTATCGACTGCCACGTTATTTCCTCCTGAAAATACCGCAATGGCATTGACCATTTCTCTCGATTTCGTCCACGCTTTCAGGGCATGGGCAAGGCGTGTCGACTCTGCATAGGCAGTATAGGACGCCGTCCTTGCCTTTCTCTTCCATGTCGTATATTGCTAGCAGATGGCCATCGAAGCATTGCTCATAGCCCATTTTAGAAGCATGTATTCGCATGTAATTGACCGAATTCGTCACCGGGTCCACAGGGAAAGCAGACATCATACCACCCGTCCAAAAATCAAACAGATGATAATTAAAATCAAACCAATAATAACAAAATTGATTGTATAATCAGTGACTACATCACAGCACCTCCTGGCCCCCGGGGTCCTCATCCAACCAATCCCCTTCAAAATAAATTACATCCAACTCTAGGCCCTGCCATTCGAGACCATATATATCCGAAAAGAATTTATCGGCG